>Ga0156036_148_pt2 | contig 100225 bp, 97 predicted proteins | sample RifCSPlowO2_02_FD_107690 | JGI IMG/M metagenome (GOLD analysis project Ga0156036, IMG submission 107690) | Chlamydiae bacterium RIFCSPLOWO2_02_FULL_49_12
TCCCCCTTGGCAAGCCGGTCGATCCCTCCCGTGTCGATCACGGTAAAGGGTCGGCCAAAAAAATCGGCCTCGCCATAGAGCCGGTCGCGCGTAATCCCTTCCGCCTCATCGACAATAGAGAGACGCTTGTTTAAGAGCCGGTTGAAGAGTGCGGACTTGCCCACATTGGGCCGTCCGACAAGGGCTACTTTTATTTTTTTCCTTTCCATGGGAAAAAGAGTATATCAGGAGAGAGCCCCGGATTCAACGGGAAGCTCCAGATGGCCAAGGAGTTCTATAAGTTCCTCACGATCAAGAGTTTTAATTTGATCCTGATCGTCGTAGGCAATCGCTTGCTCTGCCAGGCCCTTCTTCTTCTCAATAAGAGAGTGAATATGCTCTTCAATGCTTCCTTTGGTGACCATCTTAAAGACCTGAACGCCTCGGCTCTGCCCTATGCGGTGGACGCGGTCGGTCGCCTGGTTCTCTTTGGCCGGGTTCCACCATCTGTCGTAGTGGATGACAACGGAGGCCGCTGTTAAATCTATCCCTACTCCAGCTGCTTTCAGCGAGGCGACAAAGACGGCGCAGGAAGGATCATCCCTAAAGCGCTCCAAGGGTGTTTTTCGGTCGCGCGTGGAGCCGCGAATGGCGGCGTATGCAATCTTTTTTTCTCTGAGATCGGCCTCGATGATGTCGAGCATCCCTAAGTACTGAGAAAAGACAACAAGTTTCTGGCCGCTATCAAGGCTTTCCTGGAGGAGCTCTGAATAAAGCTCCCATTTTCCCGACCGGTGGCGGGAGGCCTCCTCAAGCCGCTGATGATAGAGAGCCGGGTGGTCGCAGATCTGCTTTAAGGTGGAGAGCAGAGAAAAGATGTGAAGATAGGGAACAGGCTCCTCTCTATTTTTCAGCTTGTTCAACAGCCCCTCTTTGTGCCCCGTAACAACTTCCTCATAAAGGAGGCGCTGCTCTTCTGAGAGGGGACAGTAGGCGATCTCCTCACTCTTTTCGGGAAGCTCAAAAAGCACCTCTTTTTTTTTGCGGCGCAGAATAAAGGGACGGATGAGCTTGCGCAATAGCCCGATCTTTTCTTGGTCCTGATTCTTTTCAATGGGGTTCACGAAGAGCTGGCGAAAGTGAGATTCGGCGGGAAGATAGGTGGGAATGACGATATCGAAAAGCGCTTTAAGCTCCATTAAGCGGTTTTCAATGGGAGTGCCCGTTAAACCGACCCGCATGTTGGCATCGAGCGTTTTTAAGACTCGGTGTGTTTGGGACTTGGGATTTTTTGCCGCCTGAAGCTCATCAAAGATGACAATGTCAAAGCGCATGGAAGAGAGCAGCTCTCTTTCACTGCGGACAATGCCGTAGGAGGTCAAAAGGAGATCGTAGCTCTTTGGAAGCTTGCGAAAGGGGCCGTGGAAAAGGGCTGCTTGCATCGAGGGCAAATAGCGCCTAAGAAGCTCTTCCCAATGGTAGAGGACAGACGTGGGGCAGACGACCAGATATTTTCCTTTTGCCTCTCCCTTGTAATTTTTTGCAGAGGCGAGAAGCGCCATCGCCTGATGCGTTTTCCCGAGCCCCATGTCATCGCAAAGAAGCCCCGAGAGGCCGTTGGAATACAAGAACCAGAGCCACTGGCTTCCCGTCTCCTGGTAAGGGCGGAGTTTGCTAAGCAACCCCTCGGGATTTAAGGGCTCTTTTGTCTCAAAAGCGCGAAAGCTCTCTAAAAGCTTCAGGGTGCGGCGTCCTTTTAGCGTATCTCCTGAGGGCTCTTGCATCTTCTCCAAGACAGAGAGCCTCACCCAGTCAAGCGTCGTCAGCCTTAAGAACTTTCCTTTCTGTAAAAACTTGCGGCCGGAGAGTCCTTTGAGCCAGTTAAATCTCTGCTGGGGAAAGAAGAGAAGCCCTGCGTTTGAAAAGAGATGGCGTTTGCGCTCTGCAAGCGCCTTCCAGATCTCCATGAGTAAGACCTCTCCCAGATCGCTTTCGTAGGTCAGACGGACAATCCAGGTGGGCATTGTAGTTTTCGTATCGCGCTTGAGCTCATGCAAGCGGAGTGAGAGCCATTTGGGAGCCGTGAGGCGTGGATCCAAAGAGCGAATAAAGGAAAAGAGCGCTTTGAGCTCAAACGAGAGAAAATGGTGCAGATCCAAAGAGGAGATGATGCGCTCTTGAGTATACTGTTCCGGAAGGCGCATCTCTGAAGGAATCCAGGAAAACCCTTTCCCTTCCCTGAAGATCAGATCATGGTAGAGCTTGACCTTTGAAGAATCGACTCCTTTCTTGAAGAGATAGCGAGGAGTGACAACGACGCTCCCTTTCGAGGAAAGGGAGATGTCGAGAGCGACTCTTTCTAACACCTCTTCTTGGGTAAAGAAGAGCGGACATAGCTCCAGTTCCTCTTTGTAGCGATGAATAAAAGAAGAGACCTTCTCGGGAAGAACACACTCTCCCTCTTTCAAAAAAGCCTCCTTTGCGCGTGTCATCTTGAGATAAAATCCTTTATCCTTTAAGTAGATCCACGCTCCTACATCCATGGCCTCTTTCTCCTCTTCGAGCAGCTCAAAATGCGGCTTTATGGAAAGAGAGCCCTCCTCGCTTACGGAAAAACTAAGCTGCGCTTCAATGGCGGAGAGATGAATCTCAAATCCTGAAAACTGGTTGAGAAAGTTGCGGTGTTTGAAGACAAAATCAGAGAGTCGGTTTAAGGGAATAGAGGTCTCTTTTTCCTCAAAGAGGGGGGCTTTAACCTGATAAAAACCCTTCTCTTCTACATAGACCCAATGATTAAAGCGGGCCGAAAGAGGCCGCTCCAGATCTCCCGCCTCCAACAGATAAGATGAGATGATCAGTCCCCGTTGTTCAGTCAGTTCCAAAAGATAACTTAGGGAATAGAAACCTCGATGGATCGGTTCATTCACTAGATATTTTTCTAAAAGGCGCGGATGATTGTGCAACAGAGCTCCAATCCGCTCTTCTTTTACCTCCTTTTCCAATAAAAGGGGTTCAAAAGAGGCAGGATAGAACCCGTGATTTGGAATAAAAATCCACTCTCCAATTCTCTGTTCATTCCTCTTTTGCGCCTCTCTTCTCTCTTCTTGAATCTTTGCATGTTCTATGAAGAGACTCTTTTTCTCTTTATCATAAAAGATTTTCTCAATGGCGCGCCTCGGAATCTCGTACACCAAAAGCGGAGATTTCACGGTAGAAAGAGAGGGAATCAAGCGTTCCCAATTGACCTCTGCAATGTAAAAGCTAATGAAAAGTTCTAAGAAGACAATGCGAATCCTCTTGGGCAATTGAAGCAAAGAGGGCTCAAAGTGAATCTCATACTTCTTTTCTTTTTCCTGAAGCTCAAACAACCGCTTGGACAGATCCGCCCAAAAAGAGAGCTCATACTGCAGCTCCAGACTCGGCCTTCCCTCACGCCACAACTTCAGCTCATCGAAGGGAAGCTTCGAGAATTTAAGAGAGGTCTCTTCTGTCTCCACTCTCCTTTCAAAGAGAATCTTCTCTATTGTCCTCTTGCCGGATGCGTTTTGCGCTTGTAATGAAAAGAGCTCCTTTCCCGTCTGAGAAAAGAGAGCGACTTCCAAATCTTTACCTTTTTTGAAAATTCCCGGATCGAACCCATGACGCAAAGCAGCCATCCAGCAGAGCTGATTCCACAGAGATTCCCGATGTCTGACGTGGAGAGGATCGGCTCCTTTTAAAAAGATCCTCTCAAGGGCTTTGTTAAAATGCGGGCACTCCTCTTTCTTTTCTGCCTCATTGCAGGTACAGAAGCGGTCTAAAATCCTCCCCTCGTCATCCAGCTGCAAAAAAGGCCAAAAGGAGCGCTTCTTGCGAAGGTCGATCACCTCGATCTGATAGGTTCCTTCAGAAAAGAGAAGCTGACCTATTTTTAGCTTGGAAAAAGAAGTCAAGAAAAAATCCTAAACGTGCGTACCATCGCTGTTTTTAGTGTGCATCTACAAAGATACACTCTGCAAGGCGCTATCAAGTCAGGGCGCATTCGAACAAAGCCTCTTCCAGAGGAAAAAACTCTACGCCGAGCTCTTCTCCCAGAGCAATAAAGACATCGCGGTTAGTCAGCTTTCCCAGACAGACATTGACTCCCTGAGCCAGGCCCGGATCCCTTCGAACCGCCTCCCTGTATCCCTTGCGTGCAATCTCTTTGACATAGGGCAGGGTGGCGTTTGTCAAGGCAAGAGTCGAGCTGCGCGCGACGGCTCCCGGCATATTAGTGACACAATAGTGAATCACCCCATCTACCTCATAAAAGGGGTGAGAGTGAGAGGTGGGGCGAGAGGTTTCGGCGCACCCGCCCTGATCGATCGCAACGTCGACGATGACGGAGCCCTTTTTCATCTTCTGGATCATCTTGCGCGTGACAAGCTTGGGAGCGCATTGTCCCGGGATCAGAACGCCGCCGATGACAAGGTCGGCTTCCATCACCGCTTCCTCAAGAGAGCTGGGCGTGGAATAGAGCGCCTTGAGCCGAGGGCCGAAGAGATCGTCAAGTTCTCGGATACGGCTTAAGTTGTTGTCGAGAATAGTGACATCGGCTCCAAGCCCCATCGCCATGCGGGCGGCATTGGTCCCGACGATTCCCCCGCCTATCACTACAACTTTGCCGGGAGAGACCCCGGGCACGCCGCCGAGAAGCACGCCCCTTCCCCCATTGGCCATTTGCAAGGCATGCGCTCCCACCTGGATCGAAACACGTCCGGCAATTTCGCTCATCGGAATGAGCAGGGGAAGACGACCCAGGCGATCGGTGACCGTCTCATAGGCGATGGCCACTACACCCTGTTTCAATAGATGCCTTGCCTGCTCGGGATCGGGGGCAAGGTGGAGGTAACAGAAAAGGATCTGTCCTTCGTAGAGCAGAGGAAATTCCGAGGCTTGAGGCTCTTTGACCTTTAGAATCAGCTCCGATTCATAGACGACGGCAGGAGATGCGACAATCTGCGCGCCGGCCTCTTGATACATCTCATCGGTAAAACCGATCCTCTCTCCCGCCTTTGTCTGAACAAAAAGAGCGTGTCCCTCTTGAACGAGCGCTTTGATCATCGCTGGAGTTGCCCCAACACGGTATTCATGATCTTTGATCTCTTTTGGAATTCCAATCTTCATAGCTTTCCTCATATTTTTAATCATACAGTAATACACTGAACCTCTTTTTGAGAGAAATGGCCCTTAAAGACAAAAGTCGCGCCTCCCACCATTTCAATCTCCTCATCTCTGGACAGGCGAATATTTAACTCCTCTTTAGAGGACATGATCATTTTGATGGGGCTAACGCAGCCCAGCATCCGACAAGCCGCAAGGGCCGCCGCAGCGGCGCCCGTTCCACATGCTAAAGTCTCCGCTTCTACTCCCCTCTCATAGACGCGCATCTGCAGTGCGGAAGGGGCAAGCTCCGAAACAAAATTGACATTCACTCCTTGCGGCTGAAAGAGCGGATGCCAGCGGATCTCTCTTCCAAGCTCTTCAACCGCTATCTGATTCACATCATCGACAAAAACCACCGCATGAGGCACGCCGATGTGAATAAAGTGAGCTGTCATCTCTTTCCCTTCAAGAGAAAGGTTGACATTCCAAGAGACCTTCTCCGCTCTTCCCATCTGAACGGAAACCTCCTCTCCTTCAAAGCTGCATTTGTAGAGCTTTCCCCCTGCTAAAATAGAGTTTGTAGAATGGGCCAGCCCGAGGGCGCGCAAAAAAGTCATCAAACAGCGAAGGCCGTTGCCGCACATGGCGACCTCTTTTCCATCCGCATTGAAGATGCGCATCCAGTAATCGGCCTGTAAAGAGTTCTGCAGCAAAATGAGCCCGTCGGCGCCAATCCCCGTCCTGCGCCTGCACAAGCGGGAAATCAGGGAAGAATCCTCTGTGGAAAAACTCTCTTGACGATCGTCGATTAAAATAAAGTCATTTCCCAGGCCATGATATTTCGAAAAGGGAAAATGCATCGCTTATTCCACCCTCCGGTGAAATGTCAAGAGGGATCTACAGTTCAGTATAAGAAGAGATCACCCTGTCCAAGAGCCCAAAATGCTTGGCCTCCTCGGCTGACATCCAGGTATCGCGATCGATGGCCTTCTCCACCACGCTCTCAGCCTTTCCCGTCGCAGAAGTATAGAGCGCGACGAGCATCGAGCGCGTTTTAAGCATCTCTTTGGCCTGAATATCGAGATCGGTTGCCTGTCCTCTCATGACGCCTCCAATGGAGGGCTGGTGGATCATGATCCGCGCATACTTGGTTGCAAAGCGCCGTCCTGGGGCGGCAGAGAGAGACAAGACGGAGCCCATCGAGGCTGCAAGGCCGGTCACCAAAGTGGTGACAGGAGAAGAGACCATCTTCACTTGGTCCCAAATGGCGAAACCGGAATCGATCGACCCACCCGGAGAATTGATCACAAAGAGAATCGGCTTTCCGGGATCGGTTAACTCAAGATACCAGAGTTTTCGGATCGCGTCTCGCGCCGTCTCATCATCGACAGGCCCGGAGAAAAAGAGACGCCTGGCTCTTAAGAGCGCTTCATCGATCTTATCTTCAAGAAATCTAAATCCCATCTCCTCTTTGTCATTCTGCTTTGCCATCGTCTGCACCTTTTTAGTCAAGTCATGGATGAAAAAAGTATTATTGGCTGCTTTCCAATTAATTGCAACCTGGGAGCCGCTCTCCCGAAAGATGGCGTCAAAAAACGTACAAAGTCGAGCAAATATCGAAAGCCGCTTAAACAACGATTTCAGGATAGAGGGGAAAACGTTCCAAGAGGCCGCAGGCAGTAACGCGCGCTCTTTTTAACGCAGCAACATCCTGCTCATACAGCGCGCGGCTTTTAGGTGCGCTTTTACAGGCAGTTAGAAGGCCGTGAATCGCCTCTGCAATCTCTTGCATCTCTTTTTCTTTCATCCCCAGCGTCGTGACGGCGGGCGTTCCAATGCGAACGCCTGAGGTAAACCAGGGTCCCTGAGAGTCGCAAGGGATCATGTTTCTGTTGACTGTAAAGAGCGCCTCCCTCAGGGCATTTTCCGCCTGCCTGCCCGTCAGTCCATACGTGGCTGCGACATCGATTAGCACAAGATGGTTGTCCGTCCCGCCCGTGACAACTTTTGCCCCCCTCTCCATCAGCGCGGCGGCAAAGACGCGCGCATTGCCGACAACTTGACGGGCATATGTTTGAAACTCTGAAGTGCCGGCCTCCTTGAAAGCGACCGCCTTGGCTGCCATCACATGGGGAAGCGGCCCCCCCAGCACAAGCGGACATCCCTTGTCGACAGCCTCTCGATATTCTTTTTTGCAAAGGATCAAGCCTCCACGAGGACCTCGCAGCGTCTTATGCGTCGTCGACGTGACGATGTCCGCGTAAGGGATAGGATTAAACTCGTTCGTGAAGACCTTTCCAGCGACAAGGCCGGCAAAGTGAGCCATATCGACAAGAAGCACCGCCTGCACACTGTCGGCAATCTCTCTCATCCGAGCAAAGTCGATCTTCCTGGGATAGGCGGAGTAGCCTGCGACTAAGATGAGAGGTTTGACTTCCTTAACCCTTCTTTCAAGCTCCTGATAGTCGATGAGCTCTGTTTTAGGATTGACATCATAGGGGAAGCTCCTGAAAACCTTGGAGGAGACGTTGAGGCGATAGCCATGAGTCAGATGGCCGCCGCTTTGAAGAGAGAGACCCATCATCTTTTGATTGACGAGGAGCTGGCGCACGCGCTCATACTCCTCATCCGTCAGCTCATCGACCTTTTTCTTTCCTAACCGCTCGATCTCCTTGTCCTGGATGCGATGCACCAAAACGGACCAATAGGCCACAAGATTGGCATCGGCTCCCGAGTGAGGCTGCACATAGGCGTGATCACAGCCAAAGAGGCTCTTTGCCTCCTCAGAGGCAAGCTGCTCCACGCGATCTACCTGATCGCACCCCGCATAAAAGCGGTGATAGGCAGACCCTTCGGCATACTTGTCCGTAAAAAGATTGCCCATGGCAAGCTGCACGGCAAGAGAAGAGAAATTCTCCGAAGCGATCAGCTTCAGGTGGGAACGCTGATCCTTCAATTCAGAAAGAATCGCATCGGCAACCTCGGAAGAGACGCTTTGCAGATGGTCAATGGCCGCAAGATAGGCTATCGCCGCACGGCTGCGATTGCCTTCGGGAACGGTTTGTAAGTAGCGTGTGAGATGCGACATCGCTTCCAGATTGTGTCACACTTCGGAAAAAAAGCAAAACCCGATCGGATCTATACCGAACGCACTTCAAAAATGGGCATTTCGGCTGCGCCAAAGCCTCGCGGTTCGACGGCTCGACTCTCGCCCCATATTAGAAATATGGGGCGAGATGCGATCGTTGAACTGCGAGAGCTTTCGCGTCGGCCCAAATCCAATTTTTCAAGTGCGTTCGGTATATTCTCTCGACTCCAGGTTGAGAGCGGTTATACCCCGCGCTTTAGAAAGTTCCGTAACCACATTGTCTTTCGTAGAATGGTTGCGATTCCTCGGGATTTTTTGCCAAGAAGCCGTATCTCTCTATGACTTTTTTCGTCTTGGCTTCGTCTTTTAAAGGTTCTTTTATCACTTGGGTATTTGATTGAATCTCATGAGAGATTCGCGCCCAAAATGTTGTTGGTGCAGCCATTATCTTCTCCTTTGCATTAAGTTAATATTTACTAGATCGCAATAATATCATTTATTATCGCAAACTTAAGTAAGATTATACTCTACTTTTAATTAACATAAAATAAACAATTTAATTTAATGTAAACCCTTTCCCTTAAAAAAGTTGTAACCTCGACTTTGCACATTTTTTGACAGACGGATTTCGAGGAGGCGGCTTTCAGGTTGTAATTAATTTCGAAGGAAGGGTTAAATCAACCCTTCCTGAGAAATTAATTACAAGATGGGAGCCGCTCTCCCGAAAGACGGCCTCAAAAAATGTACAAAGTCGAGGTAACACCTCTCCCCTTCTCCTTCCTTCTCAAAGGAGCAGTTTTTCCTTGAGATAAATGAGTGAGTGGAGATAATTATCTTCGATTATCAATTAAAGCCACGCTAAGGATCCATGCAAGAGCAATTAAAGCCTATCCTTGAGATTCAGGAATATGACATGAAGATGATCCGTCTGTCGCGAGTCAAAAAAGAGCGCCAAACGGAATTGAAGCAGATCGAAGATCTGCGCCGCGATCTGAAAGGACAATTCGAGGAAAAGGATAAAGAGATTGTAACGCTCAATGAGGAGATCGAAGGGCAAGAGAAAAAGATCGAAGAGATCAATGCCAAATACAAAAAGCTTGAAGAGCAGCAGAGCGCCGTCAAAAAAGTGGATGAGTTCAACGCCCTCACTCAAGAGATGACTCAAACCGAGCGCGAGAGAATTGCCGTCGAACAAAAAGTCTCTGATCTTGTCGATAAACGGACAGGAGAAGAGGAGCTTCTGACCAAGATCAAGGAGAGTTTCGTCACTTCTGAAGAGAGCAGCCTGGCGCTGGAAAAGGAGATTCGCGATAGCATCCGCCTCATTAACGAAGAGGGGCAAAAACTCAAAAAAGAACGCGATAAACTCGCTCAGACCGCCAATCCGGAGATTTTACGCCTCTATGAGAGATTGCTTGTAAATAAAAAAGATCGCGTGGTCGTTGCCATCGAAAACCGCACCTGCAGCGGCTGCCACATCGCTTTAACCGCGCAGCATGAAAATCTTGTCCGAAAAGGAACTCACCTGGTCTTCTGCGAACACTGCTCGCGCATCCACCACTGGCCGGAAGAAAGAGAAGAGGTTGAAGGAGCCGCCCCCAGAAGGCGCCGTCGACGGCCAGCTTCGGCTTAAGCTATTTTATTCGGGAAAGCGTGCAATCGCTGCTTAAAAAGAGCAGAGGAAAGTCTGGACTTCACAGGAGAAGATACCAGCGAAAGGCTGGGGGCCGCAAGGCTACGGAAAGTGCAACAGAAAACAGACCGCCGTATCTTTTTTTTAGATGCGGACAGGATGAAAATACGGCCATCAGGTGGCCGTCGCACTCGAGAGAGATCCGAGGTGTTGTAAACCCTATCTGAAGCAAGAGAGAGAGGACAAGGCGCTCCGCCGGCGTCCGTCTCTAATAGATCGCTTGAGGGTTGTGGTGACACTACCCCTAGATGAATGATTGCAAAAAACAGAATCCGGCTTATCGCTTTCCCGAAATTTTCCTTTCTCTCGGATGGGATCTGACATAGACCTCCCGCTTCAGGCGCATGGAGACCTGCGTGTAAATTGTCGTCGTCGCTAAAGAGCTGTGGCCGAGAAGGGTCTGAATGGTCTTTAAATCCATCCCCTTTTCCAGCCAATGGGTGGCAAGGGTGTGGCGGATGGTATGGGGAGTGATCGTCCCGGCAAGGCCGCTCTTTAAAAGATAAGCTTTAAAGGTCCGGTCAACTGAGCGTACAGTGAGGCGCCGTCCCCATCGATTGAGAAAGATCGCCTTCCGGTCGACCTCCGAACAGTGGCGCTCGCCATCGCTTTGTCGTTCGGGGTGGTCAAGATAATCTGTAAGCCATTTGCCTGCTGTCTTTGTGACGGGAAGGAGCCGCTCTTTCTTTCCTTTTCCCCGAACCCGAAGGTGGAGATGCTGCGGGTCAAAGTCTTCCCGATTGAGAGAAACAAGCTCGGAAATGCGGAGAGCCGAGCTGTAAAAGAGCTCCAGGATGCACCGGTCTCGAAACCCCAGGAAGGTCTGCGTCTCCGGCTGAGAGAGGAGATGCTCGATCTCTCGGTATGTAAGCGAGCAAGGAATTTTTTTGTCGAGCTTGGGCCCTGCAATCTCTTCTAGAGGATTCTTCTCAAGAAGCCCCCTTTTACACAAAAACTTAAAAAAAGAGCGCAAAGAAGAGAGGCGCCGGACAAGGGTGCGCTTGGACAGCCCTCTTTGACTCAGCTGCAAGAGATAGGAGCGTATGCCATACTTGTCAACCTCGTGAAAGGAAAGCTTCATCTGGTGAAAAAAATGCTCGATATCCAGCTTGTAGTTGCGCACCGTATGCTCAGAGGCGTTCTTCACCAAGCTCATCTCCTGTAAAAAAGAATGAACGGGTCCGAAATCAACTTCTTTTAAACCAGGATCTCCAAACTCCGTTTTCATCGTCTTTTACTCTCTTGCCCTCTATGATTTCTCATGGTACAATGAGCAACACTTTTTTTATACTTTGAATCGCATTCGATAAACCATAAGATCCATGATTACACTCACTCACATCAGCAAGAGGATTGGAGGAAGGACTCTCTTTGAAGAAGTCACCATGACTTTTAATGAGGGGTGCCGCTACGGCTTGACGGGACCCAATGGAAGCGGAAAGTCTACCCTCCTGAAGATCCTCATGGGACTGGAGGAGTCGACAAGCGGTCATGTCTCCCTTCCAAACAGAGTGGGTTATCTTAAGCAAAACATTGAAGAGTTTAAAGACTATCTTGTCATCGACACCGTCATCCAGGGAAATGACCGCCTCTTTTCGGCTCTCCAAGAACGGGAAGGACTCTACGAAGAGGAGATGACCGACGAAGTGGGGGTGCGCTTGGGAGAGCTCGAAGAGATCATCGGCGAAGAGGACGGCTACGAGGCCGAGACAAAAGCCGAAGAGCTCTTGCGCGGAATGGGCATTCCGGAAGGGTTCTTTCGCCAAAAAATGGGGACGATTCCTCAGGATCTGCAATTTCGCGTCCTTCTCTGCCAGGCAATCTTCGGATCGCCCCAAGCCCTCATTCTCGATGAGCCCACCAACCACCTCGATCTCGAATCCATCGGATGGCTCGAAACTTTCTTGATGAACTACAGCGGCACGCTCATCGTAGTCAGCCATGACCGCCATTTTCTCAATTCCGTGGCAACCGACATCGCCGACATCGATTATGAAACGATCATCGTCTATCCGGGAAACTACGACGAAATGCTCGTCTCCAAGACCGCTGTGCGAGAGAGGACGGAGGCTGAGAACAAAACCAAAGAGAAAAAGGTTTCTCAACTGCGCGAATTCGTCTCGCGCTTCGGAGCGGGAACACGCGCCTCGCAAGTGCAATCGCGCATCAAGGAAATTGAAAGGCTTCAGCCGCAAGAACTTAAAAAGTCCAACATCGTTCGTCCCTACATTCGCTTCTACCCTCCCGAAAAGCAGTCCGGTCACATCGTCTTCAAAGTGGAGCGCGTCAGCAAAGCCTACGAAGGCCCCGCTGTAATCGACCATCTCTTTTTCGAGGTTCTGCGCCAAGATAAAATCGCTCTCATCGGAAACAACGGTCTGGGAAAATCGACGCTCCTTAAGATGCTTGCCCACGTGCTTCCCCAGGATTCGGGCCTCATCGAAACAGGTCACGGAGTTGAGATAGGCTACTTTCCACAAAATCATCTCGACCTCATCTCTAAAAGAGCGGACATGACAGCCTTTGAATGGCTAAAGGGCTGCAAAGAGCGCGTCTACGATCAGGATGTGCGCAGCATCTTAGGCAAGCTGCTCTTTTCCGGAGATGACGCCTTCAAGCCCCTCTCCGCTCTTTCCGGAGGAGAGAGGGCGCGCCTTCTGATCGGCAATTTGATGCTTTGCAATTTCAATACGTTAATTCTTGACGAGCCCGACAACCATCTCGATCTGGAAGCCGTCTCGGCGCTCTCTTGGGCACTTGAAGAGTATAAGGGAACGATCCTTTTTGCCTCCCACAACCGCGATCTGATCACTAAAACCGCCACTAAAATTCTCGCCTTCGAAAAGAAAAAGATCCGCCTCTTCGAAGGAACTTACGAAGAGTATCTAAGCGAGAAAGGAGATGCGCTGTGAGGCAAAGTTAGCTGTCTGCATAGCCAATAATCTCAGAGATTTTTATAGTAAAGGAAAGTCTAAGGTAACGATGGCCGGAATTTCACCCGTCGGGGGACCACCTTCCCCTTTCCCTCTAGAAGAAGGAAGAGAAAATGTGAAGCGTTCTCTTTTAAACTCCATCGCTCAATTTAGAGAGAGCCTCTCGACATTTGAGGGCGCTCCCCAGGAGGTCGCCTCTGCTATTATTAATCTGGCTCACTGCAGCCAGGCAGCTCAAAAAAGAGGATAAGAGATGGTTCGAGATAACCTGCAGAATACAGGAGAGAGTATTGAAACCATCTTAAACCAGCCTCTTCTCATTCCCGATCTTCCTCAAGATCTCACTCTGTTGCAAGCCGCCCTCTCCTTTCGGCAGGAGGAGAGCGAAACCTCGATGCTGAAAAAGGTGCTGGATTCCTTTAACGACTTTCCCGAGGCAAAAGAGCACCTTTTGAGAGAGCTGGACATTCTCTCCGAAGAGCTTAGGGGGGCTTCCTGATATGTCTATCCTCTCATTAGCTGACTTAAAACAGGCTCTGGACTCAGGTAAGCTGCCGCAAGCGGAGAGCTTCAACACAGAAGATGAGGAGCTGAGCAAGATCGAGCCTCTCTTTGATCGCCCGACTCTCTCTTCAGAAGCGCAGGAAGTCATGTCATCCGCTCTCGAGAAATCCATTTCTCTATGGCTGATGCAAAAAAGCCCTGCGTCAGAAGAGAGTCCCGCGCTCGCCTCCCTCAAGAATGAATTTCAATGCCTCCTCAAAAAAAGGCATGTCCACTTCAGCAAAGAAAAACAGAATCCAAAGATTCCGGTCTGGCAGCCTCCCTCGGAAACAGACGCTAAACCGCTAGGATGGAAGAGAAAGGGCAACTTTCATCCGTCCATCCTCCGGAACAACCAACCAATAGAACGCACTCCCTCCTTGTGCCGCCAAGACTCTCCCGGCTCCGGCTAGCGAGGAAAGGGAAAGACTTTGAGGTCTTCGGCCAAGAAAGTATTGGGGAAGATAGCCCGGGCCTCGCTGGCAAATTCCGAGAGGTCCTGATACCGGGCCGAGTAATGGGTAAGGATGAGTTGCTCAACCCCCGCCCGTTTGGCAATCTCTGCCGCCTCCCCGGCAGTGAGATGATGATGTTTTTTTGCGAGTTCTTTATCTCTTTCCAAATACGTGCTTTCACAGAGAAGGAGTTTGGCTCCTTGCGCAATCTCCACAGCCCGATGGCAATAGGCAGTGTCAATCACAACGGCGAGCGTATCCCCTTTGCGAATGGAGCTGACTTCGTCAAGAGCGACGCGGCGCCCGTTGATGTCCAACTCTTTTTTCTCCTCGAGCAGGCGGACGTTGGGCCCTTGAACGCCTAACGCTTTCAGCTTCTCCCCGTCAAATTTCCGCCTATCCCGCTCCGTGATTCTCCACCCCACATTGGCAACCCCATGTTGCAAAAAGGCGGCCTCGATGCGAAAGCGGCCGTCATCCTGAACCACTCCATCCTCTTCTACAGGATGTTCGATGACCTGGATCGTCTCATGATAGAGCGTGCCGTAGCGGAGGCGTTCAAAATAGATGCGCCCGCCCGCGGGATAGTAACAGTGGATGGGATGGGACACTTTGTCTAAATTGAGGCGCATGAGCATCGAGCCGAGCCCCAAACAGTGGTCTCCATGAAAGTGGCTGACAAAGATCCGATTGACGCAGGTAGGAGCAATGCCGGCAAAGATGAACTGCCTCTGCGTTCCCTCTCCGGGGTCAAACAAGAGCCCCTCTTCATTCCAGCGCACGAGATAGGCGCCGTGGTTGCGCTGCCGAGTGGGTTGCTGACTGGAACACCCTAAAATGGTGAGATCGCGCACGCTCATGCCGTACTTCTCTTCCTTGCAAAAAAAGAGAGCCTGCCCAGCCCGATGCCTGCAAGACCTCCGACAACGTGGGCCGTATTGGCGATATTTGGGGCAAGCTCGGTCACGCCGAGGAATTGCAGAGTAAGGGTAACAACTTCCAAGACGAACATCGCAATAATGAAGAGAAGGATAAAGATAAGCGTCGCTTTATTCAAGGGATACCCTTCCCAGGGCGCCAGGGTTTGACGCATCCAGATCAGCCCTGCCATCCCTACGACAACTCCTGAAAAACCGAGGAACAGGGGACCGCTCATGAGATATTGAGCGACATTGGAAATCACACCGACAATCAGAATGAAGAGAAGAATCTTCCAGCGACTGATACGCTCCTCGATCTGAAAGCCTAAAATCCACAGCCACGCCATGTTAAAGAGAAGATGGAGAAAGTCTCTGTGTAAAAAGACCGGAGTGATGAGGCGCCAGATTTCGCCTTCACGAATCTTTTCAAAGAAAGGAACGCTCTTGACCATCTCCCATTTCACTTTTGCGGGAGGAACGAGAAGGCTAAAAAGACCCTTCCAGGAAGGGGTCTCCTCCGACTTCAAAATCAGCATTTGGGCGCCCTGAGGAAGATCTTTAAGCTCTTTGACTCCTTCTAAAGGATATTCCAAAACCAGCTGTTTTAAATAGTCCATTGCCTGCGGATAGTCAAAGAGCAGCTCTTCTTGAAGAGGGGTCAAAATGATCTGCAATGCCAATCTCCCCTTCGCTTGCGCAATTTTTGCCTCCTGAAAGCCGTTCCAGAGATAGAGAAAGAGAGCCGTAGCAATGAGAAGAGTCGTCAGAGGGTGTGAAAGGGGCTTTCTTTGACGCAGCAACACCTTTACCTTTAAGCGGGGAATCTCCTCTTTGGGCTCTTCTATAAGAAGAGGCCGGGGCGGCTCAGGCGGAGGGAGGGACGCCTTCATCTCTGCAAAGGGAAGGCTCTGAGGATCCTTTTTGAATTCTTCCAGCCACAGTTGAGCCTTCTCGACCTGCTCTTCCTCATAGACCCAGATGTGATAGCTCTTTTTTTGTGAGAGCGGGTCTGCAAAAGGCTCATACGTGCTCTCGATCCCCTGTTTGGAAAGAAAAGAATAAAAGAGGTAGGCCTTCCTCTCTTCTTCGATATCTCCGACTAATCGCATTGTATCTTTTTAATCATTGCCGTTGTGGAAAGCCCGGGCACCAAAGAGACCAGATGCACTCTCCCTCCCCCCGCTTCAACTACCTCTTTTTCAATGCAGTTCTCTCCATACTCTGCACCATTGACATGAACATGCGGGCGGATTTTTTTAAGCAGCTCCCTTGGGTCCGTCTCCTCAAACCAAGTCACATAATCTACCATGACAAGAGAGCTCATCATTTGCAAGCGGTATTTTAATGGAATAATGGGTCTTTTTGGACTCTTATACTTTTGAATGGAAGCGTCGGAATTCAAGGCGACAATAAGAAGATCTCCTTGCATCGCAGCCTGGTCCAGAATTTCCAAATGGCCTGCATGGAGAAGATCAAAAGAGCCATTGAGCGTGGCAATCCGCTTCTTCATCCGTTTGAACTCTTCGACGCTCTCTTCGATCTCTTTGGGTAAAAGAAGCTTCCCTCGGCATCTGCTTAAGAGATCTTGTTCAAAAAAAACTTCGAGAGCATCCATCATGAACCTTTATACAATTAGCGCCTGCCGCTTTGGAATTCATTTATCGGGAAGGGTTAAAAAAGCGATAGGAAAAACTTGATCATAATGATCGACAAAGTGAACCGCGATTCCCTTCTTGAGATAGGGAGGGAGCTCATCGAAATCACGCTGATTTTCTTTGGGGAAGACGAGGATCTTCACTCCGGATCGCCTGGCGGCGATGAGTTTTTCCTTCAGGCCTCCGATCGGAAGAATGCGTCCCGTTAAAGTAATCTCTCCCGTCATCCCTAAATTCTCCCGTACGGGGACCTCTTTGAGCAAAGAGAGCAAGGCAGTCACCATGGTAATGCCCGCGGAAGGGCCGTCTTTGGGAGTGGCTCCTTCTGGAATGTGCAGGTGGACTAAAGACTTTTCAAAAAAAGGAATCCCCGGAGCATAGAGGCCTATCTTACTGTGCACATAAGACCAGGCGATCTGGGAAGACTCCTTCATCACATCCCCCGCACACCCCGTCAGCTTCATCTCGCTCTTTTCTCCGCTCTGCAAGACGGCCTCGACATAGAGTGTCGCCCCGCCAAGCGAGGTCCAGGCAAGCCCCATGCAGACGCCGACAGGCGTCTTTTTGTAATAGCGATCAGTTAAAAAGCGGGGTTTTCCCAAAAAAGTAAAGAGGTTGGACTCCCTGACTACCACTTTCTCTCTCTTCCCTGCCTTTTTCTCCTCTGCGCGCACCCGTTTCATCGCTGTTTTGCGCAAGATTTTTTTGATCAGGTTCTCTAAACTGCGCACCCCCGCCTCCCGGGCATAGCCATGAATGATCCGGTTCAGCGCCCGTTTTGTAAAAGAGATGTCGGACTCCTTCAACCCCATCTCTTTGCGGTGTCTGGGAATCAAGAACTTCTCTGCAATGGCGGCCTTCTCTTCTAAGATGTACCCGGAGAGGCGCAAGATCTCCATGCGATCTTTCAGAGGATCGGGAATGGTGTCGAGAACATTGGCCGTGACCAGAAAAAGGATATGGGAGAGATCGCATGGGACATCGAGGTAGTGGTCGAGAAAGTCGCGATTCTGCTCCGGGTCGAGAACTTCGAGAAGGGCCGATGCCGGATCCCCCTGATAGCTACTTCCCATCTTGTCCACTTCATCGATCATGATCACGGGATTCATGACCCCTGTCACCTTTAGCGCCTGAATGATCTTTCCGGGCATCGCTCCGACATAGGTGCGCCGGTGGCCCTTGATCTCGGCCTCGTCGCGCATTCCGCCGACAGAGAAGCGAAAAAACTTCCGGTTCAAGGCTCTGGCAATACTCTTTCCAATACTGGTCTTTCCTACGCCGGGGGGGCCCACGAGAGCGATGATGCTCCCTTTGACACCACCTGTCAGCTTGCCCACGCTAATAAATTCTAAAATACGTTCTTTGGTGTCCTCAAGGCCCCAATGATCCTCTGTTAAAATCTTTTCTGCACTCTTCAGGGTGGATGTCTCTTCGCTTAAAATCCCCCAGGGAAGAAGCGTCAGCCAGTCCAGATAGTTGCGCGAGACTCCGAATTCTGCCGAATGAGGCTCCAATAAGGAGAGCTTCTCCCTCTCCCCCTGGATCACTTTCATCACAGCCTCGGGCACCTTGCGACTTTTGAGCCGCTCCTCGAACTTTTCAAGTTCCTGACTCTTTTCATCTTTTTCTAGTCCCAGTTCCTTTTTGATCGCCTTGAGCTGCTCTCTTAAAAAGAACTCTCTTTGCGTCTTGGAAAGGGATCCTTCGATCTTTTGCGTAATGCTATTCTGAAGACGGCTGACATCAAGCTCTTTTTTCAAAAGCGTCAGCGCCTTATCGATGCGCCCGTGAAGATCAAAGGTCGACAGCACCTCCTGCAGCTCCAAGCGGCTTGCCGTCGTTAAGGCAACGGCAAAGTCAGCGAGCCTTCCGGGCTCCGTAAATTCAGAGTGGCCCAGGAAAATTTGAAGCTCCTCTTTAAAAAGAGGATTGAGCTTTAAGAGGTCTTTAATCGTGCTGATGATGCTGATGGAATAGGCTTTGAGCTCCTTCGACGTCTTTTCGTAAGGGGGTTCTTCATGATAGAGAATCGTCGCAATCAGCGCCTTGCCGCTCTTGACTGCTTTTTTGATGGAGATGCGTTTTTCCATGTTGAGAACGACCTGCGCCCCTCCCTGCTCCATAGGAATAATGCGCAAGATGCGGGCGAGCACTCCGACCGGAAAGATCCCCTCTTTAGAAAGCGTGTAGATGTCCGCCCCCTCTTCTTTTGTCAAAAAGAGTCCCATGCATTTGTGTTCGGTCTTTGAAATGAGCTTTAAGGCCTCAAAGTAGGGACCGGGTTCAATCACAAGAGGAGCTGCCATCCCCGGAAAGAAAGGGCGGCGCGTGAGCGGCAGGACAAAGACCTGCTTTGGAAGCTTCAGTGAGACATCGTGGCTATTCTTTTCAACCGTCTCCTGGATCTCGTCGAATAGAGCTTCCTCATTGTCCATTAAAGCGGATGGAGAGGGATCTTCAGTGTCGTCCAAGCGGGACCTCGTTAATTAAAAATTTTACAAATTAAAACGGACATATCTCGACATTGCAACTTTTTGGGCCCGAAGGCCTCGAGATATTTGCTCTCGGGGGAGTTATTTAAACCAGGAAGGGGTTAAAAACCCCTTCCTGGTTTAAAAAATCTCCCAGTTCGACCGTAGGTCGAACGTCCGAGAGCAAATAGACGAGGCAGGCGGGTCCAAAAAGTTGCAAAGTCGAGACATATACCTTGGCCAAAAGTATACAAAAGGATAGAAATTGACACTACTCGTATGTTATTTTCCCTTCCGATGAGGCCACGATGACTTTACAAAGCGCACACCATCAAAACTCCAGCTTGCCGCCCAAGTTCCAAAGTTGCAAGCCTGGAACCGCATTCCTTGTGGAGACGAGCAGGAAAGAGGGATTTGTTGCTCTTGCGGAAGGGCGGGAGCTTGTCGCCTTGCAGGTAATGCCGTCAAAAGATTTCTTGCTTCAGGCAGCCTATCTTCTCGCTGACCGCTCTCTTGGCTATGTGGCGGTCGGCATCGGGCCGGGATCTTACACGGGAACCCGTGCGGGAATCTCCTTTGCTCAAGGACTCTCCTTCGCCCTTCAGGTTCCTCTGATCGGCTTCTATTCTCCTCTGGCTTATTTGCCCAAGCGCCCCGGACCCTTTGCTCTTCTCTTGCCCGCCAAACAGGGCGCTACCTGCCTGCTGACCGGAGAATGCGACGCGCGCTCCCTCCTTTTTCATTCCCATCCCAAGCTCCTGGAAAAAGAAGAGCTGGCCTCCCATCTTTTGCCCTCCCATCTAAAAGTCGAATCCGAGACGGCTCTCCTCAACCTGTCCCACCTCCTGCCATACCTCCTTAAACGCTTTACACTCAAGGAGTACAACCCCATGCGCGTTGTGGAGGCTTCGTATCTTTACTCAATTTAACGACGCGACGCGCTTGAAATTTTGCTTTTCCTCCGGTATACTGCGCCATAGTCATTTAACTTCAACTTTTAAGGATCGATCCATGACTTGTGTAAAAATTCGCAGCGGAGATTCTATTGATAAAGCGCTCCGGATTCTCAAGAAAAAACTCGACAAGGAAGGCGTGATGAGAACCGTCAAAGCGCACCGCTTTTACGAAAAACCTTCCGTAAAGCGCAAAGAAAAGTCCAAGGCTGCCTTAAGATTTAAAAAGATCCGAAGGCCTTATGCCCCTTCGGGAATCTAAGTGTTCCAGGCTTCATGAGTGATTACTACGAGATCTTAGGCGTCAGCCGCTCTGCCTCTCAGGACGAGATCAAAAAAGCTTACCGTAAATTGGCTCTCAAATACCATCCCGACAAAAATCCCGGCAATAAAGAGGCCGAAGAAAAGTTTAAAAAGGTCTCGGAAGCCTACGAGGTCTTAAATGATGAGAACAAGCGCCATATGTACGACCAGTATGGCGCCGACGCCCTTCGCGGATCCGGGATGGGAGGGGGAGGCTTTAGTCCGGGCGGCTTTTCTTCCATGGAGGAGGCTCTGCGCACGTTCATGGGAGCTTTTGGAGAGAAAGGCGGGGGAGGAGGATCGATTCTGGATTCTCTCTTTGGTTTTGAAACGGAAGGGAGTGAAGCCGTCTTACGCGGCGCGAGCAAACGGATGAATTTGACCATCCCCTTTGAGGAAGCTGTCCTGGGAGCAGAAAAAGAGATTGCCTTAACAAATTTCATGATCTGCCCTCGATGCGACGGCTCGGGAGCTAAAGAGCGTTCCAGCATCAAAACCTGCTCTTCTTGCGGCGGAAGGGGAAGCATCCATCAGAGTCGCGGTTTTTTTAGCATGATGTCTACTTGCCCCCACTGCCGCGGCCAGGGAAAGACGATAGCGGAAAAGTGTCCCGAGTGCAGCGGCGGCGGACGGATCAAAAAGAGGCGAAAAGTTCAGGTCAAGATCCCTCCCGGCGTTGATACCGGAATGCGTTTGAAAATGGGCGGCTACGGCGATGCCGGAGAAGGAGGAGGCCCTCCAGGAGATCTCTTCGTCTACATCACCGTGACCCCTCATGACTTTTTCAAACGCGATGGAGACGATGTTTTAGTCGAGCTTCCCATCAGCTTTTCAGAGGCGGCTCTTGGTTGCAAGAAAGAGCTCCCCACTCCCGTTCAAGGGACATGCCGCCTGACTATTCCCGAAGGAACGCAAGGGGGGAAGATCTTGCGCATCCGCGATGAGGGGATGCCCAATGTCCACGGCCAGGGAAAGGGCGATCTTTTGGTTCACGTCATTGTCGAGACGCCGGTCTCCTTAAGTCCGAAACAAAAAGAGCTCCTCTTAGAATTTGCAAAGCTCGAAAAAGAGCAAAACTCTCCTCGCAAACGCAGCTTTCTCGATAAGTTGAAAACCCTCTTTTCGTAAATCTGGGCCAGAAGGTCCTTAGATTTTGCATGGGCGCAAAACCGGAGGTTACAGGAGCGGAGAGGATTTCCTTGGAGGACGGATGAAGACTCGAGAAGTCAAAGTGGGAAAGGTGGGGGTCGGTGGAAACAATCCCATCCGCATCCAATCCATGACGACAACGCCCACAGATAACGCTCAGAAGACTGCCGATGAGATCATGAAGCTCTCCGACCTGGGCTGCGAAATCGTACGCGTCACCGTGCAGGGGATGAAAGAGGCTCATGCTTGCGAGACGATCAAAGAGATCTTAGAAAAAAAGGGCTACTCCGTCCCCTTAGTAGCAGACATCCACTTCTATCCCAAGGCAGCCCTCGCCGTTGCCGATGTCGTCGACAAAGTGCGCATCAACCCCGGAAATTTTGTCGACAGGCGCTCGGCCTTTAAAACCGCGGCCATGGATGAGACCTCCTACAACAAGGAGCTGGAAAAGATTGAAGCGGGGTTTGCTCCTCTTGTCGAGAAGTGCAAACAAAAGAAAAAGGCCATTCGGATCGGAACCAATCACGGCTCGCTCTCTGATCGCATCCTATGCCGCTTCGGAGACACTCCCAGGGGGATGGTCGAATCGGCGCTTGAGTTTGCAAGAATTGCCAGAAAGCAAGATTTTCACGATCTCATCTTCTCCATGAAGGCGAGCAACCCCCTTGTCATGATCGCCGCCTACAGACTCTTAGTACAACAGATGGAGCGGCTGGGATGGGACTACCCCCTTCACGTGGGCGTCACAGAGGCCGGGGCAGGAGAGGACGGAAGGGTCAAGTCTGCAGTCGGCATCGGCGCGCTCCTGCTCGATGGCATCGGAGATACCCTCCGCGTCTCATTGACGGAAGATCCCGTGTGCGAGATCCCCCCTGCTAGACACCTCGCTTCTTTTGCACAACCTTTTAGAGGCCGGCTCTTTTCCCCCTTTTGGGAAGAATCGCAAGCAGAACGTGAAAGAAGGGTCGTTTTCCCCCCTTCTCTTTCCTTGCACAAAGGAGGTTCTGTCCTCTTAGAAAAAGAGCCCCTTCTTCGTCCCCATGAGATGAAACCCGACCTCATCCTTCAAGATCAAGCAGGAATTTTTCGTGCGACAAAAGAAAAAGAGTGGGAAGAGATTCAAAGCAAACAGCCTCAGCTCATCCTCTTTGCACCTCTTCATGACCGCGTCGCTTCGGGCCGCCGTTTCTTCCGCTATCTTCACGATCAACACATTCTCACTCCCGTGATCTTAGACTTTTCCTACACAGGTTCTTTTGAGGATCTCATCATCGAAGCTTCGGCTGAGTGCGGCGCTCTTCTTGCAGACAACCTGGGAGAAGGGATCCTCCTTCGCGCTCCCCATCCTCCGGAAAAGCTCTCTTCCCTCTCTTTTTCCATTTTGCAGGCGTGTCGAAAACGCCTCACAAAACCCGATTTCATCTCCTGCCCCGGCTGCGGCCGCACCCTCTTCAATTTACAAGAGGTCGCAGAGAAGATCCGTCAAAAGACAGCCCATCTTCAAGGCATCAAGATCGCCATCATGGGCTGCATCGTCAACGGACCCGGCGAGATGGCCGATGCAGATTTCGGCTACGTCGGCTCCGGCAAGGACAAGGTCGACCTTTACGTCAAAAAAAAGTGTGTAGAGAGAGGAATCGACGCCGCTTTCGCAGAAGAGCGGCTCATCGCCCTCATCAAAAAAGAGGGGGCCTGGATCGAACCAAGATCATCTCCTCAAGTCGAGCTATTGACTTTTTTTTAATGGAACCGCAAGCTTTTTTAGTAAAAAAACCAAAGGATTCTCATGAGCCATCTCGTCTATCAAGGGATCAGAATGGGTGCAGGAGCCGCGTCCGGATTGCTCGTACCCGTCATCTCCGGCATTCTTGGTGAAGCAACCACCGAATGTTTCGGCACTATCTCCAGTACACGAGCAGTGTGGATCGGTTCCAGCACCTTCGGCACTCTCTCCTTTCTCCGTCTCATTGCCTCTCAGCCTCCGGCCTTTACACTTCCGGCCACTCTTTGTGCAACATTTGCCGCCATCGTAACAAGCGTTATCGCCGATCAGGAGACCTTCTCGCGAAGAGATCTTTTCTCCATCTCTTTAGCAACCGTTGCAGCCGGATTGTGCTCACCTTTTTCTCCCCTTGCCTCCGTCGTCGCCGGCGTGGCTGCCGCCTATTTTTTAAGTTGAGGCTTTTTGTATTCGACAAAAAGCGAACACGGAAGAAAGCCAAGGCGCGCATAGAGCCCCTTTCCCTGTTTGGAGGCTTGCAGCACGGAAAGAAAATAAGGGTTAGCCAAATAGTTGTGAGGAAAATTATGTAAATCTAAAGCGGTATTTTATTTTTGCTTGAATTGCGCGAGGATAGATGTTACTCTATGAAGAAAGAGGGGAGGGATGTATTTTACTCGAGATATCGAACATCAGCTTAATGAAGCTTTGAAGCAATTTCCTGCCTGTCTAATTACAGGATCAAGGCAATCTGGAAAATCAACTCTTTTGCAACATTCTCTCCCCAATTATCGCTACGTGACTTTGGACAATCCGATCATGCGCGCTCTCGCAGTAGAGGATCCGGAACTTTTTTTAAGCAGCTATCCTTCTCCATTGATTATCGACGAAATCCAGTATGCACCGAATTTACTTTTTTATCTAAAAATGCGTATTGATCAAAATAGACAACTGCGTGGACAGTTTGTTTTTACAGGGTCCCAAACATTTCAGGTAATGAAGGGTGTTTCGGAATCGCTTGCTGGAAGAATTGCTATTTTTCAACTCTATCCTTTCTGTTGGAACGAGATCGTTGCTATGCCTGGAAAACCTCCCAATCCTTTAAATGATTTCGAAATGGGGCGTCAGGTTGTCGGAGGATTTTATCCCGAATTTTTTTCTCAGCCAAATATCGATCACAATCTGTGGTACAGTTCTTTTTTAAATACCTACATTGAACGAGATGTGCGCAATATCAAATCGATTACGGATCTGGGGCGTTTTCAGACCTTCATTCGGCTGCTTGCAACAAGAGCCGGTCAACTTCTCAACATGGCAGAGCTTGCCAAGGAATGCGGCATATCTCAGCCGACTGTAAAAGATTGGCTCTCTATTTTATCCTCTACATATATCATTCATATTCTTCAACCCTATCATAAAAACCATACCAAACGGTTGGTCAAGTCTCCAAAAATCTTTTTTGTGGATACAGGACTTCTTTGTTTTCTTTTAGGGATCGACTCAGCCGAAAGATTTTTCAAAGTGTCAGAAAAGGGGCATATTTTTGAAAACATGGTGGTTATGGAATATATCAAGCGGCTCTCTTTGCAATCAGGCCTCTCTTCGTGTTATTTTTATCGCACTGCATCAGGTGTCGAAGTGGATCTTCTGGTGGAGGCTAAGGGCAAACTGTTCGCCTATGAAATCAAGCTGGCTAAAACTTTGTCTAGAGAGATGGCTCAACCATTAGTGCTGTTTTGTAAGGATCATCAAGTGGCGGGTGCAACCCTTCTCTCGCTCCATGAGCAAACAATCCCTCTTGCTGCGAACATTAAGGCGCGGCATTGGTCGTTGTTTTCAACCGAAGAGATCTAAATCTACCAAGAAGAGCGGCTCCCCCAGAGAGAGTTTACAAATTCATTGTCGGGATCTGACGCAATTTTTTGTCCTTCAATGAGTTGCTTTTTTGAGCGCTTAGCCATCTCTTTAGCAACCGTTGCAGCCGGATTGTGCTCACCTTTTTCTCCCCTTGCCTCCGTCGTCGCCGGCGTGGCTGCCGCCTATTTTTTAAGTTGAGGCTTTTTGTATTCGACAAAAAGCGAACACGGAAGAAAGCCAAGGCGCGCATAGAGCCCCTTTCCCTGTTTGGAGGCTTGCAGCACGGAAAGAAAATACCCTTTTTCCCGTGCGCGCTGCAGCAAATGGCACATCATGGCCGTTCCGTAGCCTTTGCGCCGCTCCTTAGGAAGCGTCATGATATAATAGATCCCCGCGGCATGAGCGTAAAAGACAAGTAGTCCCGTGACAACCGGCTCTTTTTTTGCGTATCCTACATACATCTCAACCGGAGCTCCCTTCCCATAGAGAAGAGGCGGCGTCTTCTTCCAAAACTGCTCGAAGACATCCAGATTGCCCTCCGAGCGCACGTGAACCGAGTCATAATCAAAAAGCTGTCGCCCGCTTAAGACTCTCTTTACGCTAAGAGCGCTTTCGTCTTCTGGAACCTCTGTTTGTAAGTCTAAATACATGCCCACATTCTCTTCTTGCGGACAAAGCCCCATCTCCTCGAGAACTTGAGGAAGCTGCGCCGGAGTATCGCGAGGCCCTGTCCACCACGTAAGAGGGAGGTTTTTCTCTTCAAAGCAAGAGAGCACCTGGGCAACCCTTTTCCCAACACTTTTTTCGTCGAAACGAGCGCGCAAGATGCAGTTAAAGGTATCATCGGAAATCGTACTTTGCAGCACTGTGACATCGGGATTAAAAAGAATCTCCCTTGTAGGAATGTAATGAGCAAAGTACATCATCTCGAGATAGAGATTGTCCTCCATCGCCTCGATGATTTCAGAGGGCTGCCATAAGCTCTTTCTCTCTCCTTTCAGCTCGACTTTAAGAAAAGAGCGAGCCTCAAAGGCGGCTAAGCAATCGATCTGTTTGATCCATCTGCTTTTTCCCCATACATATTGAGAAGGCTCGTTCACAAAGCGCTCTAAAAGCTTTTTCTTTAAAGCGGAATACTCTTTCACTTTACCGGGATGGGAAAAGAGGTAGTTTCTAAAGCGCAAGTGCCGGCCCACGTCAGGATGGCTCTCTTCAAAACAATGGAGGTGGACCTCCTGCTCCCGCTTTTTTTGAAACAAACGGCGCCGGTTGATACCGCACTCCGGCTGGAGTTCATATCCCGCTTCTCTTAGAGCTTCCTCCAAGAGATCAACCTCGCCGATGTCAAAGACAACCGCTAAAATATCTAAGATCGGATTGGCCAGACAGCCCGGGATGGCTGTACTTCCGATGTGAAAAAAAAGAGTATGCTCGGGACGAAAGATCTCTTTGAGGAGCCTCTTTTCCTCTTGAAAGAGAAGACCGCACTTCTTTTGAAAAGGCTCGAGAACAATCCTGTCTGTCGTCATGGTTTTTTTAGAGCAAAACTTTTTGAACACTATCCGTCCACGCCTCTGAGTGGGTGCGGCGCCTCATCTTTTCGTAGGCGTCTTTTTGATGGCGGAGCCCGGCATGCCTCTTTATCTCGACATCTTATACTCTTTCGCTGAACTCTACACAAATAAGCTCAACATTGCAAAATGATCGAGATTTTCTTACCTCGAGTTGCGCTTTTTTCTTGGCAAAAAAATCTTGAGATTGCAAGGATGCGATTGGATAGAGGATGCAACAAAGTCGTCTCACATCAAGAAGGAGTTCTTCATGAAAGCTGCTGTCGTTCATGCCTTTGATAAACCGCTTGTAGTGGAAGATGTCGCCAAACCCACTCCCGGGCCAGGAGAGGTCATTGTCAAAATGGAGACGTCGGGGATCTGCCACACCGATATCCATGCCGCCCACGGCGACTGGCCTGTGAAACCCAAACTCCCCTTTATTCCCGGCCATGAAGGCATTGGAATCGTGGAGAGCATCGGGTCTCAGGTCACCGAGGTCAAAGAGGGCGATCGGGTCGCTCTTCCCTGGCTGGGGTACGCCTGCGGAAGCTGCGAATACTGCGTCAGCGGCTGGGAGACCCTCTGCTTAAAACAGCTCAATACCGGGTATGCCATCAACGGCAGCTATGGCGAATATGCAAAAGCGTTTGCCAAGTATGTGGGAAAAGTTCCCAAGGGAATCGACCCCAAAGAGGCTGCTCCTTTGACCTGCGCCGGCGTGACAACCTATAAAGCCGTCAAGATGTCAGGAGCGCGTTCTTCCGATCTTGTCGCTATCTTTGGCGTGGGAGGGCTGGGACACCTAGCGCTTCAATATGCAAAGATCGCAGGCGCTACTGTCGCCGCTGTCGATCTCTTTGACGATAAACTTAAGATGGCCAAAGAGTTGGGAGCAGACCTCACCATCAATGCCTCTAAACAAGATCCGGTCAAGGAACTCCAAAAGCTCGGAGGCGCCGATGCTGTCGTCTGCACAGCGGTCTCTCCCAAGAGCTTCGAGCAAGGCTTTTACTCGCTCAGGCGAGGCGGCACCCTGGTCTTTGTTGGCCTGCCGAAGGAAAACCTCATCCAGATTCCGATCTTCCAAACCGTTCTTGGAGGCATCCACATTGTGGGATCCATCGTAGGCAATCGTCTAGATCTTGCGGAAGTCTTCGAACTCCATGCCGCAGGAAGAACGAAGGTCTATTTGGAATGCCGAAAGCTCGAGACGATCAATGAGTGCTTCCATGAGGTCGAAACGGGAAAAATTCCGGCGAGATTGGTCATTGATTACAGGAAATAGAGAACAACCTGCCTAAAGATCGACTTTGTATAGTCGAAGCTCGAGAAAGCGCGAGGGAGGACGATGGAAAAGAAGAGAGATAAACTGACGCTGGAAGAGAAAAAAAAGGGATCTTCTCCTTCCGAAGAAGAACGTTTAAAACGAAATAAAGTGAAGGATTTGATCATGGAAAAAGCATCGAAGGCCAAACATGAAAAGGAGGAAGTGAATTTTTCGGCACAAGAAGAGGTAGAGGCTCTTGTCAAAAAGGGGCAAGAGGCGCTGGATGAATACTTAAGCCTCAATCAAGACCAGATCAACAACGCCATCAAAGAGATGGCGCTAAGCGGCCTCGAACACTACTTCACCCTGGCTCTGCACGCAGTTGAGGAGACCGGAAGAGGCATTGTAGAGGATAAGGCGACAAAGAACATCTTTGCCACGGAATACATCTACCACAGCATTAAATACGACAAAACAGTTGGCATAATCGAAGAAAACATCGAAGAGGATTACGTCTTAATTGCCGAGCCTGTGGGAGTGATTGCCGGGATAACCCCTGTCACAAACCCCACCTCAACGACCATGTTTAAGTCCATCATTGCCACCAAGTCACGCAATCCCATCATCTTTGCCTTTCACCCGGGAGCGCAACAGTGTTCGATCGAAGCCGCTAAAATCATGAAAGATGCCGCCGTCAAAGCGGGCGCTCCAAAACACTGCATTCAATGGATCGAGCACCCCTCTCTGGAAGCGACGACGGCCTTGATGAACCATCCTGGCGTGGCTCTCGTCTTGGCAACAGGGGGAGCTGCGATGGTAAAAGCGGCCTATTCTACGGGAAAACCCGCCTTGGGAGTCGGTCCGGGCAACGTTCCCTGCCTGATTGACAAGACCGCCTCTATTCCTCAAGCAGTGACCGATCTGCTTCTCTCCAAGAGCTTTGATAACGGCATGGTCTGCGCCTCGGAACAAGGCGCACTCATTGAAAAAGAGATCTATCCGGCGGTGATCAAGTACATGAAAAGCCAGGGAGCCTATTTCACTTCAAAGGAAGAGACAGAAAAGATAGAAAAACTCGTCATCAAGGAGACGGGAGCCGTCAACCCCGCCGTTGTCGGAAAATCCCCCTATGACATTGCACAGATGGCCGGGTTTGAGATTCCCAGAGAGACGAAGGTTCTTTGCTGCGAAATCGAAGGAATCGGCCCCGACCATCCCCTCTCCCGTGAAAAGCTCTCTCCTGTTCTTGCAGTGCTCCAGGTGCAAGACCCCTTTCAAGGAATTGAATTTGCAGAAAAGATGCTTCATCTCGGAGGCATGGGCCACACGGCCGTGATCCACTCCCACGATGACGAAGTGATAAAAAAATTTGCCGATCGCGTCAAAGTGGGAAGAATTGTGGTCAACCAACCCTCCTCCCATGGAGCCATCGGGGATATCTACAACACCTACATGCCCTCTCTCACCTTAGGATGCGGGACCTACGGATGCAACATCACGACACAAAACGTCTCCGCTCTCAACCTGATCAACATCAAGAGGATGTCTCGAAGAAGGGTCAATATGCTCTGGTTTAAGATTCCCGAGAAGATCTTCTTTGAGCCCAACTCTTTACAATATCTGGAGAAGATGCCCGATATCAAAAGAGTCTTCATTGTGACCGAACCCGAGCTCGTCAAACTCGACTTCGCGGATAGAGTCATCTATCGCCTGCGGAAACGTCTCATACGAACCGCCTACCGCGTCTACAGTAAATTGGAAGACGAACCCACACTAGAAATAGTTCAGGAAGGCGCAAAGGCCATGGAGGAGTTCGAGCCCGATTGCATCATTGCCCTGGGAGGAGGGTCCGTCATTGATGCCGCCAAAGGCATGTGGCTCTTTTACGAATATCCCGATGCGAGCTTTTCAGCGATGTCTTTAAAATTCCTGGATATCCGCAAGCGGATCTACAAATTTCCTAAACTGGGAAAGAAGGCCAAACTAGTGGCCATTCCAACGACCTCGGGGACAGGATCGGAAGTGACCGCCTTTGCTGTGATCTCAGACAAGAATCACGTCAAATACCCCCTTGCCGACTATGAGCTTACCCCTGATGTGGCCATCATCGACCCCGACCTTGTCATGACCCTTCCAAAGAATTTGACAGCCAACACCGGCATGGACGCCTTTTCCCATGCGATAGAATCCTTCGTCTCTGTCGCAGCCTCCGACTATACGGAGGGGCTCTCTTTGAAGGCCATTCACCTCATCTTTGATTACCTCCCGATCGCCTATCACGAAGGCAATCATGCCCTTGCCCGCGAAAAGGTCCATAACGCTTCCTGCATTGCCGGCATGGCCTTCACGAACGCCTTTTTGGGAATAAACCACTCTCTCGCCCATGCAATAGGGGGGGAGTTTCACATTCCCCACGGCCTTGCCAACGCCATGCTGCTTCCTTATGTCATTGCCTACAACGGCCATCCCAATCCGACAAAATTCATGTCCTTTCCCAACTACGACCACTACATCGCTCCTGAAAAATATCAGGAGATTGCAAAATCGCTACACCTTCCCGCCAAGACTCCCCAAGAGGGGGTACGTTCTCTGATCCATGCCGTGCTCTCTTTATGCAAAGAGCTAGAGCTTCCAGGAAGCCTCAAGGAGTATGGAATTGACGAAAAGAGCTTCTTGGAAAAGGCGCATCTCCTGGCAGAAAGAGCGTGCGGCGATCAGTGTACGACCTCAAATCCCCGGATGCCTCTCATCACGGAATTGGAAAAACTCCTCACCGATCTCTATTATGGAAAGGATCCTTTGACTTCTTAGTTCTCTGCATCCAGGATGCGACTAGCGCCTCCCATGTAGGCAACTCCAGTTTTTCTTCCTCTTTCAACGGGAGGCGATCTCGTTCATACTTGGCGATAAATTTGTCGTAAGCCTCTTGATCTGAGATCTTGATTCCCTCTTGTGAAAAGGTTGCGGCCAAGCGTTCTTTTTCATCAAAACGATCGCTCCAAAACAAGAAGAGTTGATCGGCAAAGGTAAAATAGAGCGGCATTCTTGTAGGGAAGATGCGTCCTTTTTCGACAACATCATGAGGATCGGTTTGGTAAAAGCCCTGCACGGTATTACGATAGTGGATGGCTTTTTGGCGCACCTCATCTTCACAAGAACAGAGGGCGAGCGTAATGGCGTACCCTTGAGCCTTGATCAGCGTCATCAGGCGCTGCACGAAGAGCCCGGTCATCGTTGTGCCATGCGCAATGTCATAGCGCCCTTTCAGCGCCTTTTCAAAGATCGAGTTGGCAATGAAATGCGAGGCGGAGCGCCATTTGTCATAGGCAGCTTTTTGCAGCTCTTGGTAATTCTCAACCTGCGTACAGGCGAAAGCTGTCAGGGAACGGCTGTAATAGGTGTTCACCATCCATTTAAGGGCGCGCTGGTCGGGATCCAGATAGACCGCCTGTGAAAAGCTGGGATCGCTGCGAAGGACTCCCTCCAGAATCGTCGACTTGCGCGCGCCGGGGGCTCCGGCTGTGGCCAGATACTGGGGCACTTTATCTCTGGGCTTCTTTCCCCCAAAACAGATCGCTTCGATGAGAGCGTAATCTTTGAGGATGGCGGCCTTTTCTTCCTCGCTGTAGCCTACAAGGCTGCGATCCAGATCATTTTGGGTAAAAAGGATACCCGAAGAGAGTGTTTCTCTAGGAAATAGATGGGCGCCCGCCAGAATAAACAATCCAAGACACCCAAAGAGGAGATTTTTAAACGTCACAGACTTTTCCTTTAATAAGATTCTGTGAAGATAAAGAGGCCCTTCTCTCTTTGTCAATAAGAATGTGCAGACGATCCCTTTTCACTCGACTTTGTACGTTTTTTGACAGCCGGATTTCGAAAGATGGCGTCAAAAAATGTACAAAGTCGAGTTTCAAACTATTTTTCTTCCTGATATAAGGGAATAGGGATTGAACGAGGTTTTTTTTCGTGTTTCATTTGATTGTAGGAATGATCTCTTTTCTCACCCTGATCTATCTTGCTGGAACAATGATTTGGCCAGAAAAACTCTGAGGGTTGTTTGAAAGATCTGGATTGGCTGCAGTTTGTTTTCTTGATCCTCGTCTTAACGGTCATCACTAAACCATTGGGGATCTACGTCTTCAAAGTTCTCACGCCAAAAGAAAAACTTCCTTTGGATTTTCTCTTAAAGCCCTTGGAAAAGATCACCTATCGGCTCTGCGGCATCGGAACCGACAAGGAACAGAATTGGAAAGAGTATCTCTTTTCTCTACTGAGTTTTAGTATGATCTCTCTTCTTGCGACTTTTCTTTTGCTAGCCTGCCAATCTTTCTTTCCTTTAAATCCCGAAAAACTAAGGGCGCTGTCCGCCGATCTGAACTTCAATACCTCCGTCAGCTTCGTAACCAATACCGATTGGCAAAGTTATGGAGGGGAATTTACTCTCTCCTATTTTTCTCAGATGGTTCCGCTCACTCTTCAGAACTTTCTCTCCCCTGCCATCGGTCTTGCCGTCGCAGCCGCCCTTGTCCGCGCCATCACGCGCCACTCTTCAACGACAGTGGGCAATTTCTGGGTTGATTTGGTGCGGATCTCCTATCATTTGCTCTTTCCTCTCGCTCTTGCTCTCGCTCTCTTTTTTGTCTCGGAAGGAACTCCTCAAAATTTCAAGCCTTACACACGAGCGATCACTTTGGAAAATGCGAAACAAACAATTGTGCAAGGGCCCATTGCCTCACAGAAGGCCATCACGATTTTAGGAACAAACGGAGCAGGATATACCAACGTCGGTTCTGCACATCCCTATGAAAATCCCACCCCTCTTAGCAACTTCTTTCAGATCCTCTTTATTCTAGCCATTCCTGCAGCCCAAACCTACTATCTGGGGCGCGCCGTCAAAAATCAAAACCATGGCTGGGCTCTTTATATCACGATGGCTCTCATCTTTTTTGTTGTGGCTTTTTTTTGCGCTCATTTCGAGATGAAAGGCAATCCTCAGTTTACCCATTTGACAGTCGAGAAGGGCGCAGGAAATCTAGAAGGAAAGGAGCAGCGTTTCGGCATTTTGGGATCCACCCTTTTCGCAACGGCAACGACCACGGCAACAAACGGCTCTGTCAATTCCAGTCATGACGCCTATACCCCTCTTGGAGGCTTTATCCCTCTTTTGAATCTACAATTTGGCCAGGCGGTCTGGGGAGGGGCGGGATCAGGACTTTACAACATGATCCTCGTGGTTATCCTATCTGTCTTTACGGCAGGATTGATCATTGGCAGGATTCCGGAATATCTGGGAAACCGGATCGAACCCTTTGACATCAAAGTCGCGATTTTTGCACATCTTCCCTATCTCCTTGCCATCCTCGGTCTCACGGCATGGGCCTGCATCTCTTCTTGGGGATTGGCAGCGTTGGGAAATCAAGGCCCTCACGGCTTTAGCGAAATCCTCTATGCCTACAGCTCCGCTGCCGTCAATAACGGAAGTTCCTTTGCCGGCCTCTATGCAAACACTCCCTGGTGGAATCTGACGCTTGCCTTTGCCATGCTCGTCGGCAGATTTTTAGTGATCGTACCCGTTTTGGCATTGGCCGGATCCCTTACTAAAAAGAAAAACCTTCCCTTGGGCGCCAGCTCTTTTCCTGTCAGCGGGGCGACGTTCATCGCTCTTTTAATCAGCGTCATTCTTTTAATTGGCGCTTTAGCCTTTCTTCCAGCGCTGGTGGTGGGCCCCTTTTTAGAACAATTTTTTATGAATGCCGGAAAACTTTTTTAAACGATGACAGCAAAGACCATTTCAGCCTTTACACCCCGTCTTCTTTGTCTTGCAGTTCTGCATTCTTTCAAAAAGTTAAATCCCTTCGAGCTCTGGCGCAATCCCGTCATTTTTATCACAGAGATCGGAGCTCTGATCACAACGTCGGAAGCCTTCCTCTATCACGACGCGCTCCATCTCTTTACATTCCATGTCTCGATTTGGCTGTGGTTTACCGTTCTCTTTGCCAACTTTGCAGAGGCGATTGCCGAAAGCCGCAACCGGGCCCAGGCCGCCGCCCTAAAGGCTGCACGAGTTGAGACCACGGCTAACAGAGTCAAGTCCGATGGCTCTTTGGAAAAGATCCATGCCCGGGAATTAAAAAAGGGAGATATCGTCTGGGTGCGCAAAAACGAGACCATCCCCGGAGATGGAGAAATTATCCATGGCATCGCCTCTATTGACGAATCTTCGATCACAGGAGAGTCGGTTCCCGTCATCAGAGCCTCGGGCACCGATCAGAACGCCGTCACGGCAGGCTGCATCGTCTTATCCGATGAGATCCAGGTTAAAATCACTTCTAACCCCGGCGAGAGTTTTTTAGATCGCATGATCCGCCTGATCGAAGGGGCCAAACGCAAAAAGACTCTCAATGAGATCGCCTTGACCATTCTTCTCTCCGGTCTCACTTTAATCTTTCTTGCAATGATCCTCTCCTTTAAAATTTTCGGTCTCTATTTCCATCTCGACATCTCGATTGCCATCTTAGTCGCGCTCCTCATCTGCCTCATCCCTACGACCATCGGCGGCCTTTTAAGCGCCATCGGCATCGCAGGAATTAACCGTTTGATGCAAAAAAATGTCCTTGCCATGAGCGGGCAGGCAGTTGAAGCGGCAGGAGATGTCGACACTCTATTAATCGATAAGACGGGAACCATCACCTTGGGGAACCGCCGTGCCCACAAACTCATCGCTGCTCCTGGAGTCTCCGAGGAGGAATTTCTCAAAGTGACTCTTCTGACCTCTTTCCTTGATGAAACAACAGAGGGAAGAAGCATCGTTGAGCTGATTCGAAAAGAGCATCCCGAGCTTGAAATCCCCTCTTCGGACGGCAGGCAATTCATTCCCTTTAGCGCAGAATCCCGCATGAGCGGAATCGACATCGGAACAGAGCGGTATCGCAAAGGGGCAAAAGATGCCATTCAGACCTTCGCACAAAAAAACCTTCCTTTTGCACTGGAAGGAGCGGTCAAGCAATTTTCCGAACTCGGAGAGACTCCTCTTGTCGTCGCTTCCGGCTCTCAAATTTTAGGACTTATTCTGTTAAAGGATACCATCAAAGAGGGCCTTCCGGAGCAATTCGCCCGCTTCCGGTCCATGGGCCTTAAGACCGTAATGATGACCGGAGACAATGAGATTACGGCCTCCACCATTGCCAGAGAAGTGGGAGTCGACGGTTTTTTGGCCAAAGTCTCACCGGAGGCTAAGCTGCGCCATCTGATCTCTCTTCAAAAAAAAGGAGAGGTTGTGGCGATGACCGGCGATGGAGTCAATGACGCACCCGCCCTTGCCCAAGCCGATGTGGGAGTTGCCATGAATGCAGGCACTCAGGCGGCAAAAGAGGCTGCGAACATGATCGATTTGGATTCACATCCCACCAAGCTCTTTGAGATTATTGAGATTGGAAAGCAGATGCTCATGACGCGCGGCGCGCTCACAACTTTTAGCATTGCCAACGATGTCGCCAAGTATTTTGCCATCATTCCCGCCATGCTCATTCCCTATTTTCCCTTCTTCGAAGCCTTCAACGTCATGCGCCTTGCAACTCCTCAAAGCGCCATTTTAAGCGCCGTCATCTTCAACGCCCTGATCATCATCGCCCTGATCCCTCTTGCCTTCAAAGGCGTCAAAATTCAGGCGCGAAGCGCCTCTTTTTTGCTCAATAGAAATCTCTCTCTCTACGGCATTGGAGGCGTCGTCCTTCCGTTTGTGGGAATAAAATTGATCAACATGATATTAGCAACCCTTCATTTGACCGCATGAAAAAGACAGCGCAACTCATCAAGATCTCTTCTCTTCTTACCCTCCTCTTTGCCCTTTTCTTCTGCGGCATCTATCCCCTTCTGGTCTTCGGCGTCGGACACCTCTTTTTTCCCAAGCAAGCCGAGGGAAGTCTTCTCTTTGACAAGACAGGAAAAAGAGTGATCGGCTCATCTTTGATCGGCCAGAATTTCCAACTGCCTGCCTACTTCCACCCTCGTCCCTCTCATGCAGGAAAAGAAGGATATGACGGAGCGCACTCTTCGGGATCCAACCTCGGACCGACCTCGTCCAAACTCATCGCAGCCGTGACAAGAGCCGGCGCAAGCTATCGAGAAGAAAACCATCTCAGCCCTTCGACCCCCCTCCCCATCGATGCCATTACTTCCTCTGCAAGCGGGCTGGATCCTCACATCAGCCTCTCCAATGCCTTGCTTCAAATCCCCCGCATAGCAAAAGAGCGAAACGTCAGTGAAACTATTCTTTTAACGCTTTTGCAGGCACATGCCGAGAGCCCTAAATGGGGTTTTCTTGGCAACGAGCGTGTGAATGTGCTGCTTCTCAACCAGAAATTGGACGCCCTCTTTCCTTCAAATCAGGCCCGTCAATAAAAGAGTCCCGAAGAGATAGAGCAAAAGAATAATGCACCGTTGAATCAAGGGAAGGGTCACTCTTCTTAAGGAAAAAACACCCAGGACAATTCCCACCACGGCCCCGCCAAAAGCTGCCGCGACAAAAGAGAGTTCCACCTTGCGGAACAAAAGCTGAAAACTCATCCCATATACCAGCAAACGCACAACGTCAACGGCCGCCGCGATGGCAGCGCTCGTTCCAATGAATCCCCTTGCATCAAGTTGGAATTGAAGTAAAAAGAGGCTGCGAAAAGCGCCCTGATTTCCAGATAGCCCGCCAAAAAAGCCGCTGATGGCGCCTCCCCAATAGAGGTTCTTGATCGTCAGGCGATGATTTGGCAACAGTTCCAAAGTGGCAAAGAGGAAAAATAAGAGACCAATCGCCGCCTTGATCCAGGAAACTTCTCCTCTCAAAGAGCCCCAAGTATAGACCATCAAGGGCGCAAGCGAAGAGAGCATCCGAAGGAGCCAAGCTCCTCCAACGGCCGCCAAAAGAGCTGCTCCCCCGAAGCGCACTGCCACTTTCCAGTGAATAGATTTCCATAAGATGCAACTTTTACACAGGTTGTGAAAGAGGTGAACAAGCGCCGTCAGAGTAATGGCCACGGGCAGAGGAAAAAAAAGAGCCATCACCGGCATGAGCATCGTCCCCAGCCCAAAACCGGAAAAGAAGGTCAACAGAGATGCGAAGAGTGCAGAAAGTGCAATGAAAAGAGGTTCAACCATCGCCTTATGTTATCTCAAAATGTCAGGAAATAATCCAGATCATCGCTTTACCGGCTCCGGCAAGCAGATCGAATTCGGCAAAGGCGCGATGCAAATGGTTGAAGATGATCAACTTTCACGCTTTGCCTGTTACCTCATTGCACAGAACAGAAATCAGCAACAGTCTATTGAAGATTTCGGGGAAATGCCGTAAGATGCATTTGCGCAATCTCTAGTAGAGAGAATCAACTCTGCATTTCAAAACTCAAGGCAAATGTGTTGGCTGCAAAGAAAAATATGCTCCAGCCAAGGGAAAGACTCATTTACTCCCCTGGTTTGGAATTTGAGTATGTGCATGACATGGGCTCTTCCACAGAGCTGGTATTACAGGTTCTACAGACAATTGAAGCCTGTCCCCAAAAGAAAGTAACAGTGCTCATGCAAAATGATCCTCCTCCCTTCTCGTATGAAATTTGCAAAAAACAGTCTCAGATCATTTGCTCTCTATGCGGAGACACAACCTGTAACCGCTGTAGCAAACGGCACTCTTGTGCAGAGCAAGAAGAAGACACTTATATGCTGATGCCTCTTGTCAATTCTCCAAGAACAGGAGTATGCGGTTACCTCGACTTTGCAACTTTTTGGGCCCGAAGGCTCGAGATATTTGCTCTCGGGGGAGTTATTTAAACCAGGAAGGGGTTAAAAACCCCTTCCTGGTTTAAAGAATCTCCCAGTTCGACCGTAGGTCGAACGTCCGAGAGCAAATAGACGAGGCAGGCGGGTCCAAAAAGTTGCAAAGTCGAGGTTACGAAGGTAAAACCTAAAAGGTGAAATATGCCATTAGATGAAGAAAAATCTATAACATCAGAAAATAGGCTCGTTGTTTTTGAAGATAAACATATTCGCCGTATTTTTCATCACGGTGAATGGTATTTTTCGATTACGGATATCATTGGAGTTTTAACAGACAGTTCTAATTCCCGTCGTTATTGGTCTGATCTTAAGATACAACTAGCTGAAAATGAAGGTTTTGACCAACTGTACGGAAAAATCGTACAGTTGAAATTGTTGGCCTCTGATGGAAAAATGCGAGAGACCGATACAACCAATACAGAGACAATCTTTCGTATCATCCAGTCGATTCCCTCGCCTAAAGCCGAGCCATTTAAAAGATGGCTGGCAAAAATAGGGTATGAGCGGGTGGAAGAGATCGAAGACCCAGAACTCGCAACAAAGCGTACAAGGGCTATTTACAAGGAGAAAGGATATAGCGATGAGTGGATAGAAAAACGTATGCGCGGAATCGCTATTCGGGAAGAATTAACGGACGAATGGGATAAACGGGGAATTAAGATCCAACGAGAATATGCCATTTTGACAGCCGAGATTTCTAAAGCTACATTTGGAATGACTCCCTCAGAGTATAAAAAATATAAGGAACTACGCCAAGAAAATCTTCGAGATCATATGACGGATCTTGAACTGATCTTTTCGATGTTGGGAGAAGCAGCGACAAAGGAAATCGCTGTCAACCGAGATGCTCAGGGCTTTTCTGCAAATGCGGCAGCCGCTAAAGCAGGTGGTAAAATCGCGGGAGATGCAAGACGAGAGCTAGAGCAAGAGAGTGGCAAACCTGTGATTACTAAAGAGAATTATCGTGAAAGTTTGATTCCCACTTCCCTTGAGACAGAGATGATGGAATTGGAGGAAAAGCAGAAAGCTTCTACTGGTTATCAATTGATATAGACATGATCCTCGTACTCTCTCTTTGCAAATGCGGTCAAAATGTAAGTTTTGCCTACTTGGCGAGCTCCCCTTAATACTAAAGGTATACGTAAATTTGAACCTTTCCACTGCAGTAACTTTTGATAAAACTCTCTTTCCATAAGCCTATGCTGCTTTTTTATCCCTTATTACGCAATAATATGTTCAATAAACGTGATATTTTCGCAAAAACATGTCATTTTTTTGTCATTTTTCACAAAAAATGGACGAAACGTGAGAAAATTGAGTAATAAACTTCAGTTTCTGTAAAAATGCGCTTTAGCATATCTTTCGTCATCGGCACTAAACTTTCTCCGGCACGCATCCAATATGCGCCTTCAATTGATAAATATTATTTTAGATTGACCTGTATTGAGCTTCGCTGTCCCACTCATGTCCCTCAACGCTATTAAAGAAGACTTGAATAGCGAGCCTCTTTACGCTAGTCTTATTGAAGAAGATTTGAATAACGCCCGCTTTTCTAAGCCGTTATTCTCAGATGCTTCAACAAGGAGTCTACTATGAGAAGCGGCAGATACATTACTCAGCCCAACCAGTATAAAGCATTTATTCCAACAAACCTCCCTCCAATGCCCCCCATTCAGATAGAAGGAGAGATGCAATGCCTTCTCACTGAGGCAAATATCGCCATCGGCAAACTAGACACAATGGGCTATTTAGCACCGAATCTAAATCACATTATCGCCATGTACGTCCGTAAAGAAGCGCTCCTCAGCTCCCAAATCGAAGGAACGCAAGCCTCCTTCGAGGATATTTTTGAATATGAAAACCAAATCCCAGTGAAGAACGCGAATGATGTTGAAGAGGTTGTCAACTACATCAAAGCCCTGAACCATGGCATGCAAAGACTCAACAACTTCCCTATGAGCTTACGTCTCATTAAAGAAATTCATACTCTTCTTTTGGAAGGAGTTCGAGGAACAGACAAAACACCGGGCGAATTCAAAAAAAGCCAAAACTGGATTGGTCCAGCAGGTTCTACTCCAAGCACGGCTTCTTTCATTCCACCTCCCCCAAAAGAAGCAATAGCCGCCATGGGAGAGCTTGAGCTTTTTCTACATAAAAATTCGGATATCCCCTTACTGATCAGCTGCGCACTGATCCATTATCAGTTTGAGACAATCCACCCTTTTCTCGATGGCAACGGCAGATTGGGTAGGCTCCTAATCACTTTCTACCTTTATTGGAAAAAGGCTCTTCAATACCCCACACTCTATCTTAGTTACTATTTCAAAATACATCGCCAAGAATACTACGACCGACTCAACCTTGTCCGCACCAAAGGCGATTATGAACAATGGATCTCCTTTTTTCTTAAAGGTATTATTTGGACTTGCGACTCGGCTCTACAAACCATCAAAACCGTCCTTCAACTCCAAGAGACCCACAAAAAGCGGCTCATTACCGCCAAACTCTCCACTTCCTACGCCATCGCTCTTCTTGATTACCTTTTTGAAAAACCTCACCTTTCTATCAAAGACACAGCCATTCAATTCAAAATCTCTTACCAAAGCGCCAAGTCTCTCATGCACCAATTCGTCTCCCTCAACATCCTCAAAGAAATCACTGGAAAACGTCGAGACAAACGCTACAGCTATTGGGAGTATTTAGACTTGCTGTCAGAGGGAACGTGAAAAAGGAAAAAGATAATCAATGGGAACACATATTTTAATCTCTACTCCCCAATAAAAAAGAGAAGGGATCCTTCACGCTTCGTTCAAAAGCAATTTTAAGAACATAATGTTTGGGAATTCGGAGAATGTTTTGATAAGGACATTGCTCTTTGCTCAAATAGAGTCATACAGAGCTATTTTGGCTTGGCTCTTTCGTGAAGTGGACCCAATCGCTTGGACAACTTTCGTCTAAAAAGTTGTCCAAGCGCTTGGGTCCACTTCAGATTTTGTCTATGACAACCTTTTAGCTAGATTGTTGAGAAATGCTGTCCCACCTATGTCCCCTGAGAGGTCGAAGCAAGACAAATTTATGGTGCTATTTTGAGGTGATTTCCCTCTATGAAATGCTCGGAGCGGGAGTCGAACCCGCACGGGATTTCTCCCAAGGGATTTTAAGTCTTCCGCAAGCCCACGAGCTACAACATATCACAAATCATAACAACATCAGGATTAAAAGTTTAAAGAAATTTAGCTTTGGTGGTGTTTTGTCGATTTTGGCCTTATATTGCCATCAATTGGGGAAAAATTGGGGGAAGACCAGAGGGAATTGCTTGTCATCTTGCTAAAGCCACAGTAACCATTCAGATCGCCTCGTTTGCGCAGCAAACGTGGGGACCTGAATAGGTACGCAAACTTTTGATTATCAGTAGAACCGGAATTTTAAGTTACTCGCATTTTTAGGTCGCCTAATCTCTGCAGCAAACTGGGGGAGCCGAATAGTTACTTCATCGCTTTAATAAAATTGCGTTAAACTGTACAGTTATTCTCTCAAGCATAGGCTAGAGTTTTTGCTTTATGTGTTTGAATTTTCTTTTTTCATTATTTATTATTTTTTGGTTTTTATCTCCAATGCGCGTGATGGCTGTCAATGAAAGTCATGAACAGCCCGTTTATCCTACAAAATATGTGTTCCCAGTAGATGATGATAATGTGATTCCGTTGCCATTTATTACGTTACGAGGCAAGTTGATTCGCCACACGTTTCCCGGCGTTCCTAATTATGAAAGTATCGAAGACGGTGACTATCCAGAAACACGATGGGTATTAGAGATTCTCAGTACAGAGATTCGCCGCTTGATTGACTTAAAGTATATTACAGAAAATTTATATAATCCGGATGAAGAAGGTTGGGTTCAGCTTATTGCAGTCGGTAATGAAGAAAGCCCACGATCTTTTCAAAACAAACAAATCATTGTTCAGGGGTACTTAGGAACCATTATTTCTCATATACATACCCCGGCAACGATTGAAGCCACGGAAATTTATGAAGATTCACAACAAATGGACTAAAGCTGAAGAGGGACCAGATAATTCTGTTATTTACATTGATGAAGATGGAAACAGGTTAAAGCGTTTTTGGAAGGCCTATGAAGGGCAACCTGTAGAAGAGGCAAGTACGCGGTCTTGGAGAAATAATAATCCAGGAAATCATTCTTTGGGTCCTTTTGCTAGAAGAAATGGAGCTATAGGTGGCGCTGGGAAAATACCCAATAAGAAAAATTTAGATCTTAAATTCGCTGTCTACCCAGATTACGAAACGGGCCGCAAGGCGCAAGCCTTGCGATTAAAAGAAGGCACGATATACATCAACTTAACACTTAACGAGTTTGTACGGAAATATGTCGGAGTCGAAAAAGGAGAACCGGACACAAAAGAGGTGACAGATTACAGAAAAGCGATCAAAATTTTTACAAAACTTGATATGGATCGCACAATTCGCTCCTTAAATGATAAGGAATATGAAAAATTGCTTGATGCTATGAAGAAGCATGAAGGATGGAGAGAAGGACGCGAGGAATATACAGATATAAAAAAAGTGTTAGGCGTTCACGTAAATAAGCAGCGTGTAATTTTCGAGTTCTTGATAGGAAGTGTAAACAATAGTAAATGGGTTGCCAAAAAAGAAGCTATTGCTCTGACAGAGGCAGGAGAACTATATGCTATTGTCGTTCATGCACAAAAAGAATCCTATTTAAGGCCCAAATTCCATCAACCCCCTTTCAGCCAAATGATTGTGACGTGAAAGCGGGTGACGTGGACTAGTCTATCGTTTAAAAGAACAGTAATGGAGCCATAATGGCGCCAAATTGGCGCCATTAAGGAAATTTTAATGCCGTTAAGAAAAAAATCGTTGTCGCCGAAAAGGAAATATAATTGTCGCTGATCAGATGATGCCAAATTTTGAGCAAACTGTTCAAAAGAGGTTGGTTGATAATGCTTACCAATAGCATATAAATCTGATTGGAAAACTGTTTTAGCTTGTAACCACTCTTTTAAGGCTTGATGACCCTGAAGTGGATTTGAAAAAATGGCAAACTTATCCCACGCCCCGCAACATATATATCATAATCAGGCAGGTGCTTCTCTTTTTCCATTTGTTTATGCGTCGGTATACCAATATGGTTATAGCGATACATTTTATTATCCACAACGACTCCTCTCCACTTAAGTTGAAAAGATGCTCGGAGCGGGAGTCGAACCCGCACGGGATTTCTCCCAAGGGATTTTAAGTCCCTAGTGTCTACCATTCCACCATCCGAGCGTCAAAGAAAATGAAGATGAATTCTACTCGGCATATGAGCGGGATGCAAGAAAAATGAACTCGGGCCTTAAGGCCAGAGAATTTTTGCGGTTTTGGGCCGAGTTTCGAATTCGGCCCAAACCGTCTTTTAAAAATACAGGCCCTTAATGGCCGGGTTTCCCGACGGGGGAGGGATGAAAAGAGCTTGGCAAAGCTCTCTTCAGAACGTAACCCAAACAACTTCAAATTTCTTGGGTATAAAGTCGAGGTTAGGAAAAAAGGCCCCAGAAGGAGTTGGGCTCTTCTTCGGAAGGCGCTGTGCCGGGCTGCTCCTTCTTTTCTTCCTCAGGCTTTTTCTCGCTTTCGGGCTCGGGGGCCAGAAGCGGGGCTTCTTCTTCTGGATGGAGAATCTCTTTGTACTTGCCGATAGTTTGAGCGATCAACGTGGGAGGAGGCGGAAGAAGGCGGGAGAGACGTTTTTTCTCCTCCCCTTCCGGCTGAGCTAAAGATTTTTCTTCGGTTTCAGAAGAGGAGGCCTTGTGCTCTTCTCCACGGCGGCGGCGGCGGTGGCGGCGTTCTTTTTTCCTTTCATGGGGGCGTTCGGCGCTCTCTTCGGAGACCTCTTTCTCTTCGATCAGGGCAGGCGCAGGTTGACGGCCTCCTCCGATTTTTATGGAACGGTCAATGACCGTTGTTTTAAGAGGCAGGCGGCTCTCTTTGACCTCAAGGAGTTCATAATCTGCGGCGGGAAGAAGAAAGGACTTAGGACGTTCAAGAGAGCGAAAGAAAAAAGAGTGGCCGAAAGAGATGACTTCGATGGAATCAACGAGGTAATCTTCTCGACCTTCTTTTTTACTGCTCCGCACAAGGAGCTTACTGCCTTCCTTGGGCGTAATAATGGTTTCTATGATGGGTTCTCGTGTATAATTCATGCTTCCTCTTTTTTTTATGTCTTATATAGGAAGCATCGACCGAGGCTATCCTCGATGAAAACAAGATGACCGCTTGAAATAGCGGCAAGATTTTACAACGACTTGTCCTGTAAAGATCTCAGCAACTTTCAAAAAAGCTGCATAATCGAACACTCTCTTTTTAAAGAGAACAAAATCTTTCATCTTCTTCGATTCGATGCTTCTATTGCTTGGAAAGACGGGGTAATCCGGCAAATTAAGCCTCTTTGGAGGCCATGTAATTCATAAGGTCGGCGACGCGATGAGAATAACCCATCTCGTTGTCATACCAAGCAATCAATTTATAAAAACGGCTGTTTAACGCTATCCCTGCTCCTTTGTCAAAAATACAGGAGTAGGGGGATGAAATAAAATCTGAAGAGACGACTTCTTCATCACAATACTGAAGAATGCCCTTCAGGGATCCTTCAGCTGCTTTTTTCATCGCCGCACAGATTTCATCATAAGTCGTATCCTTGGAGAGTCTGACCGTGAGATCCACAACAGAAACATCGGCTGTGGGAACACGGAAGGCCATCCCGGTTAATTTACCCTTAATTTCAGGCATGCAGAGCGCCACTGCCTTCGCTGCTCCTGTTGAGGAGGGGATGATATTGATGGCTGCAGCCCTCCCTCCTCTCCAATCCTTTTTCGAGGGACCATCAACGGTGGGCTGGGTGGCCGTGTAGGAATGGATCGTGGTCATCAGGCCCTCATCAATCCCAAAGTTGTCCAGGATCACTTTTGTAAGAGGAGCAATGCAGTTGGTCGTACAGGAGGCATTGGAGACAATGGGGTGTTTCTTGGGATCGTAGTTCTTTTCGTTGACCCCCATGACAAAGGTGGGAACCTGTTCTCCCTTTGCAGGAGCGCTGATGATGACGCGTTTGGCGCCGGCTTTTAAATGTCTTTCGGCATCTTCATATTTTGTAAAGAGTCCTGTGGACTCGATAACATATTCCACGCCCAACTCTCTCCAGGGAAGATTTGTAGGATCTTTTTCCGAACAAACTTTTGTCTTTTGTTTATTTGTGACAAGAAAATCACCTTCTGCGCGAATGGAAAATTTGGGGCTGCGGTGCACGGAATCATACTTTAAAAGGTAGGCAAGATTGTCGGCGGGAACCAAATCATTGATCGCAACAAGATCTACATGCTCATGATGCTCGGCCAAGATCCTGTATACCAGGCGTCCAATACGTCCAAATCCATTGATGGCTACTTTGATCTTTCTTGCCATAACACCGCCTCATCTGTAAACTTTCTCTTACAATTAGCCTATCCGACCACTAGAAGATTGTAAAGAAAAGATCTATTCCTGCAGGAACTCAATAAAACACGTGGGGGCATCATCTCCCACTCGTCGACTCTTTTGGATGATGCGTGTATAGCCTCCCTTTCTTGTTGCAAATCTCTGAGCCAGATCGCCACAAAGCTTTTGCATCACTTTACGATCTGTGTTGTAGCAAGAAGTCTCTCCCTTTCGAGCAGCGCGCTCCTCCTTGGCAGTGAGAGGGTTGAAGGAGATTCTCATTTTGGCAATCGCCTGACGCCGTCCGGCTAAACTCTGTTTTTTGGCTAAAGTAATCAGACGATCGGCATGGCGGCGCAGCTCTTTTGCCTTAGCAAGGCTCGTTTCAATCCGGCCTTGTTCCACTAGGGATTTCAGAAGATTTGCAATCAAGGCATGCCGATGTCCGGCGTTACGCCCTAACTTAAAGGTGTGTTTTGCGTGTCTCATTGGGGTTCTTTTGCTCCTTTTTCTCGGAGATACTCTTCGATCACCTCTTTCACATTATCTCGCGTGATGCCCATCTTGCCAAGGTCCATGCCTAAATAGAGCCCCAACTCTTCTAATTTACTCTTGATTTCGTTCAGGGATTTTTTTCCGAAATTTCGAAATTTCAACATCTCGATTTCAGGCATGAGCACAAGCTCGCCAATGGTCTCTATATTGGCTCCAATCAGGCAATTAGTGGATCTGACGGAGAGTTCAATTTCATTGATCTTTAAGGCTAACTTCGACAACAGAGTTTCACGATCGGTGTTGATCTCTTCTTCCGTCTGCTCAAAAGAGAGAGGAAGATATTGAAGCTGCTCAAAGACCTGGAAGTGAAGAATCCCGATTTGCGTGGCAAACGAGAGCGCCTCTTCCGGATTAATCCGGCCATCGGTAGTGATTTCCAGGATCAGCCGGTCAAAATCCGTATCCTGGCCGACACGGGTGTTCTCCACCAAATAGTTCACAAGTCGCACGGGAGAAAAGATCGCATCAATGACAATCTCATCGGAACTTTTATCCGCTATCGCATGACGTTCGGAAGGAACGTATCCACGGCCAATCGCTACTTTAAAATCAATGCGGCGATTTTGAGGCTTGGTAGCCGTAAAGAGCGGGAGATCAGGATTGACGATTTCAAAGAGAGCCGCGTCCATCACATCTTGCAACTTTACCACGTACTGGCCGCCGTTTTTATCAATCATTTCTTGGGTGACATCCAGGATTTTAGTGAGCGGCATCGGCTCTCTTCCATAAGGATGTTCCTCTGTAGGAAGTTTACGCAAGAGAGCTCCTTTTAAATTAAGGAGAATGTGCGTTATGTCTTCTAGAATACCCTCGATCGCAGCATATTCATGGAGAACGCCCTCCATGCGCATCGAGATGATGGCAGGCGCCTCCATGGACGTGAGCAGTATACGCCGAAGCCCATTGCCCACCGTATGTCCATATCCTCTCTCAAAGGGTTCTGCTATAAAACGGGTAAATGTGGGTTTCTTTGTCTCATCATCTACTTTGATTTTCGCTGGCATTTCAAATTTGCCGTACTTTACTGCCATGAAGTCTCCTTTTCGTTAAACTCGCCGTCTCTTACGTGGGCGGCATCCGTTGTGCGGAACGGGAGTAGCATCCCGAATCATGGTAATGGTCAGCCCGGAACTTTGCAGCCCTCGGACAGCTGATTCCCGTCCGGCTCCTGGCCCCTTTAAACTCACCTCAACCTCTTTCATGCCAAGACCCATCGCCGCTCGGGCAGCATTTTGAGCTGCTACCGTCGCTGCATATGCAGACGATTTTCTGGACCCGGAAAAATTAGACTTTCCGGCAGAAGAGCTCGCAACGACATTTCCGGACAGATCGGTAATGGCAATGATCGTATTGTTAAACGTCGCCTTGACATGTGCAATTCCACTGGGAACGCTTCGAATAGTTTTCTTTTTTACCTTTGCGACCGGCTTTTTCACCATCGCTTTTTCACTCTCTTGCTTGGCCAAGCTATCAACTCCTCACTGTTAAATTCTTAAGGGAAGGTTAGGACTTACTGTTTGGGCGCCTTTTTCTTTCCTGCGATGGTCTTCCTCTTTCCTTTTCGCGTACGGGCATTGGACCGCGTCCTCTGTCCGCGTGCAGGCAACCCTAGGCGATGGCGGAGCCCCCGATACGAATGGATCGCTATGAGCCGTTCGATATTATTACGTACCTGCCGGCGCAAATCTCCTTCAACCACATACTCGGAGACAAGAGTATTGCTGATTTTTGCAATCTCTTCATCCGACAGCTTGTGGGCTCTCATATTGGGATCCAGCCCTAATTTTTTGATGATCTCATTAGAGCGGCTTCTACCCACTCCATAAATATATGTCAGGCTAATCTCTAGCCTTTTATTTTCCGGGATATCTACCCCGATCACTCTCGGCATGGAATCAATCCTTTTTTGAAAAAATCCCCTAAATAGTAACTAATTTGTCCTTTGAGTTCAAGGCAATTGCCGGTAAAGTTCCGGTCTTCTCTCTTCTCATCGGAGAACAGCTTTTCAAAATGCCTTTTTCCTTTTCATAAATCCTTCATAGCGCTTCATCAAAAGATGCGACTCGATCTGCTTTGTGGTGTCAAGTACAACGCCGACTAAGATTAAAAGGGAGGTCCCCCCAAAAAAATAAGTAATCGTTGCGCCGACGCCCAAAAATCGGCCAACAAGTGTTGGCAGGATGGCAATGATTGCAAGGCAGGAGGCTCCGATCAGGGTTACGCGATTCATCCCCTTTTCAAGAAAATCCTGCGTGGGCTTGCCTTGTCTGATTCCGGGAATAAAGGCTCCATTTTTTTTCATGTCGGAAGCAATCTGTTCAGGATGAAACTGGGTAGCGGTCCAAAAGTAAGTAAAAAACAGGATGAGGATGACGTAGAAGCAAGTATAGGTCCAGGTTCCAGGAGAGATCGCATTGGCCAGGCGGCCTATCCACGAACCCACTCCAATAAACTGTCCCAGCGTTGCGGGAAACATGAGAAGGGATGAGGCGAAGATAACGGGAATTACCCCTGCATAGGTGACTTTCAAGGGGATATGAGCGGTTCCACCTTGAACCTCGTGTCTCCCAACAATACGCCTGGCATACTGCAAAGGGATCTTTCTCTGTCCCTGGATGATGAGAATGGTTCCAATAATAATGAGGACAAAAAGGCCGCACAGGACGATCAGGGAGGAAAAGGTGAGCTGGCCTTTAAGTTGCGAGTCAAGATTTAGCTGTTTGATCAACGAGCCGATTGTCGTGGGAAGAGAGGAGAGAATGCCGAGGGTGATGATCAGGCTGATGCCGTTGCCAACCCCCTTCTCGGAGATCTGCTCTCCAATCCACATTAACAAAACAGTGCCGGTTGTCATGGCAGTCATGATGAGCATGTAAAAGAGCCAGGGAACGCCAAAAAGCTGCACCTCATAGATTTCGCTAGCAATGACTCCTGGGCTTGAGGCGTTCCATTGAAGGGCATATTTACCGAAAAGTCCTGCCTGAAGAAGAGCTAAAACGAGGGTTAGAATGCGGATCCACTTGCTCAGTTTTCTTCTTCCCATCTCAGGATTTTCTCTCACTTCTCTCTGCAAGGAGGGGATGAGAGCCATGAAGAGCTGCATAATAATCGAAGCGGAGATGTAGGGCATCACTCCCAGAGCGATGATGGTCATTTGCGCAAAGGCTCCACCGGAAAAGACGTCCATCAACTGAAAGAGGTTTTGGCCGCCTCCGGTCGCCTGCTTGAACAGACTCACGGCCGCTTCGCTATTAATTCCGGGTACAGAGACATAGGCTCCGATGCGACAGGCAATCAGTAAAAACAAGGTAAAGATAATCTTTCCCTTGAGCTCTTCGATGGAAAAAATGCGCTTTAGACTCTCTAACATTTCTTAGCTTGCCGAGACAATTTTATAAGGGATGGAGAGTTCGTCGAGCTTCTTCTTTGCAGCGGCAGAAAAACTGTGAGCTTCAATGGTTACTCTCTTCTCCAGAGCGCCTTTTACAAGAATCTTGATGCCTCCGGCAAGATGATGGGGGGCATATCCTTTTTTTCTTAAACTCTCAGCATTGACCGTTTCTCCGTCCTGAAATAGGGCGTTAATTAAAGAAAAATTAAGAGCAAGCCTCTCTTTGACAAATCGGCCTCGGGTAAAGCCGCGCACAGGCATTTTCCGGAAAAGAGGCAGCTGTCCGCCTTCCCGCCCCAGGCGACTCTTGTACCCGGCTCGGGACTTGTATCCCTTGTTTCCCTTACCGGATGTTTTGCCTCTTCCGGATCCCTCTCCGCGGCCGATACGCTGCACTCTCTTTTTAGGACGGGAGGTGTTTTTTAACGTTGAAAGGATACTCATTTCACTCTATGCCTCTTCGTGCGCTGCATTCTTTGCGGTTTTTCAGCTGGGAGAGCGCCTTGAGCGTCGCCCGCGCCTGATTGATGGGGTTATTTGAACCGAAATTTTTGGCAACGACATTTTTAACGCCGCCAAGCTCGAGGACAGAACGGACCTTTGAGCCGGCAATGATCCCTGTTCCTTCGGATGCGGGTTTGAGAAGGACGCGGCACCCGTCCCAATCAACGCATACTTCATGAGGAATCGTCGTTCCCTCTCGCTCAAAGGAGATGATGTTCTTGCGAGCCGCTTCACTCCCTTTGCGAATCGCATCGGCAACCTCGTTAGCCTTGGCAAAGCCAAATCCGACATGTCCCTCGCCATCTCCAACGAGGATAAGCGCAGAGAAGCTGAATTTACGCCCCCCCTTGACAACTTTAGAGCAGCGATTGATGTAAAGAACTTTCTCTTCAAAATCCGTCCCAAACTCTTCTTGCCGCTGGCACTTTGTTCTCTCTTTCATACTGTCAGTCCTGTCTCTCTGGCCCCCCTTGCAATCTCTGCAATCAGGCCGTGAAATTTATAATATCCGCGATCAAACACCGCTTTCATGATCTTTTTTTCCTTTGCGATTTCCGCAATCCTTACACCAATTTTATGGGCGGCGTCCTTTGATTTCTTCCCGAAGGGGGAGTTTTTTCCCATCGTCCCCACTCCGGCGATCACTGTGCGATTTTCATCATCAATCAGCTGGGCAAAGAGATGTTTATTTGAACGCAGCACGTTCAGACGGGGCTTTTCTGATGTTCCCCTTATTCTCCGGCGCACTCCTTGCTTCCTTCTTGCTCTTCTGATCTCTCGTTTCTTTAGATTCATATCCATAGTAAAGATTCCTTAAGCGGTCTTGCCCTTTGCTGCCTTTCCTGCTTTTTTTCGAACGTACTCATCTTCGTAACGAATCCCTTTACCTTTGTAGGGCTCGGGGACTTTATAAGCTCGGACTGCTGCTGCAAACTGACCGACAACCTGTTTGTCAATTCCCGAAATTTTGATCAACGTGCTCTTTTCCACTTCGACTTTAACCGCCTTGGGAATCGCTACCTTAATAGGATGGGAAGTGCCGATCTGGAGATCGAGCTTATCTCCCTGAATGGCAGCGCGAAACCCTACTCCTACCATGCTCAATCTCTTTTCAAAGCCTTTGGAAACTCCGATGACCATATTGTTTAATAAAGAGCGATAAAGCCCATGAATAGCAGAGGCGACAGGGGCCTTTCCATCCACTCTCACAAAAGCTTTTTCCCCTTCAATTTTAATATCCAGTCCTTTTTGAAGAAAAAGTTGCAATTCTCCCTTAGGGCCTTTGACTTTGAGTTCGTCCTTGTCAAGGGTAACGACAACTCCCTTGGGAAGCACAATGGCTCCTTTAGCATAGCGTGACATCACTCTCTCTCTTTTTATATTACCAAACAGTGCACAACAGTTCGCCGCCTACATTTTCCTTACGCGCCGTCTCGCCATCCAGAATCCCCATCGGCGTGGAGAGGATGGCAATTCCAAATCCATTTTGGACAGTTGGGATCTTTTTAACCGACACGTAGCGGCGCAATCCCGGTTTGGAGATTCGTTTGATTTCATTTAGAACCGGAGCTCTTCCTTCCGCATATTTTAAAAAGATGCGCATCTTCTTGCGTTCCGCGTCTACAAGATAGTTTTCAAGATAGCCTTGATCCTTTAACACCTTGAGAATCTCAAGAAGAATCTTGCTGGAGTTCATGTCGACAAAACGATGCATGGCATCTTTTGCATTGCGGATGCGTGTGAACAAATTAGATAAGGGGTCCTGGCAGGTCATCTCTCTTTTATCTCCTTTTACGCTGTTTTAAAGGGCATCCCAAGCAGCTTCAAGAGCTCAAAACACTCCTTGTCTGTTGAAGCAGAAGTAACAAAGGTAATATTCATGCCCTGTTTTCTCTTCACCTCATCCAAAGAAATCTCAGGAAATATCTGCTGATCTTCAAGACCGAGAGAATAACATCCTCGTCCATCGCATTTATGGCTAAAGCCGCGGAAGTCCCGAATACGGGGGACGACGATATTCACAAATCGGTCAAAGAAATCATACATCCTCTTGCGTCGCAAGGTAACCTTTAGGCCAAGCGGCTGCCCCTCGCGCACTTTAAAGTTGGCAATGGCAACCTTGGATCGCAGCATCAACGGCTTTTGTCCCGATAACTGAGTCAGTTCCTTGATGCAGTCCTGAAGGGAGTTTTTATCCTTTGAGGCTTCTCCAATTCCCATACTAATCACGATCTTTTTGAGCACGGGGATTAGCATGGGATTGCTGAAGCCATACTTCTCTTGCAGCGCTTGCTTGATCTCGCTGTTAAATCTCTGTTTCAGTCTCGACATACTCTCTCTATATTACTCGGTATAGGATCTCTTTACCCTCGTCCAGGTAATAGAGCTCTTTTTTACCTTCTTGATTCATCCTGACCTTTAACCGCACAGGTTTTTCCTTTTCATTGCAGGCGCTCACATTCGATAAGGCAATCGGCCGCTCAATTTCAATAATCTCTGAGCGCGTCTCTTGTGTACGCCTTTTAAAGTGGCGCTTACGCACGTTGATGCCCTGAACAATGACGCGGTCTTTTTGCTTAGAAAGGATCTTTCCGACACGTCCTTTGTCATTTCCGGTAATGACGACTACTTTATCATTTTTCTTTAGCCGCTTACTCATTTTAGATGACCTCCGGAGCAAGAGAACTGATTTTAACAAAACCGCATTCCCGCACTTCTCTAGCAACGGGGCCAAAGATACGCGTCCCTCGAGGATTGGATTTCTCATCGAGAAGCACGCAGCTATTATCGTAAAAACGCAAATGCGAGCCATCGGACCGTTTGATGTAATTTTTTGTACGGACAATCACTGCCTTGACAACTTCGCCTTTTTTTACGGCCCCTTTCGGTTCCGCAGCCTTCACGGAGCAAACGATGATGTCCCCCACATGTGCATAACGCCTCCTCGATCCGCCGAGAACTTTAAAACATTTCACTCTCTTAGCGCCGGTATTGTCTGCAACTTCAAGTTCGGTTTCTTGTTGAATCATAGAACTGTCTTCCTGGTTTAATCGATGACTTCAATGACTTTCCAGCATTTCAGTTTCGATAGAGGCCTTGTTTCGATGATCTTCACCTGTTTTCCTACAGGAATCTCAGGAAGATCGTGGTGCGCATAATAACGTTTCGCGCGTGTAATTACTTTGTCGAAATGGGGATGTCTCAGTGTGCGTTCAACTCTAACGGTGACCGTCTTTTGCATCTTATTCGAGACAACCTTTCCTTCCTTTATCTTGCGCTTGGTTTTCAGCATATTATCCATACTACTCCCGGGGCTTTTCTCCTTTTTCTTTCAGAAGGGTCAAAACCTGTGCACGTTTGCGTTTTTTTGACCTGAACAGGTGCGGCTTTTCAAGTTTGCGATGAAGGCTCTTCTCGTTGTTGAGCTCAAAAATCTCCTTCGAGAGCTCATCATAGAGCGTTTGCAACTCTGAGATGCTTTGCATGCGCAACTGCTTTATTTTTTCCATATCTTCCTCTTAAATTGCACAAAGCCGAGCTTAAGCACTCTCTACGCGCCTAACAAACCGTGTACGAATTCCTAACTTTGCGGCCGCAAGCTTCATCGCTTCTTGAGCCTCAGTCTCGGGAACACTGCCCACTTCGAAAAGGATTCTTCCAGGTTTGACAACGGCGACCCAATGGTCTGGAGCTCCCTTTCCTTTTCCCATACGCGTTTCCGCAGGTTTCTTTGTAACGACCTTATCGGGGAAGATGCGAATCCAGACTTTGCCCCTCCGCTGGAAATAACGGGTGATCGCCACACGGCACGCTTCAATCTGTTTATTTGTAATTCTTCCTCGATCAAGCGCCTGCATCCCAAAATCGCCAAAGTGCACAAAAGTTGCTCCTTTGCTCAGTCCCGCCATGCTGCCTTTTTGCATCTTGCGATGCTTCGTTCGTGAGGGCATCATCACCATAGCTTATACTCCTTCAGCTCGCGTTTCCATCTCCTCGCCCTTATTAATCCAGACCTTGACCCCAATGGACCCGTAGGTCGTCTCTGCACGCCCCATCGCATAATCAATATCCACTCTTATCGTGTGCAGAGGGATTCTTCCCTCTTTGTACCATTCAGTCCGCGCGATCTCCGCCCCTCCGATCCGTCCTGCAATCTGGATCTTAATGCCTCGCGCTCCCGCATCCATCGATGCCTGCATCGCCTTTTTTAAAACCCTTCGAAAGGGCATCCGCCTTTCCAATTGTTTGGCAACCGCATCCGCGACAAGTTTTGCATCCAGATCAGGTCTTTTAATCTCATCCACCTCGATCCAGACCTCCTCCCCTGTTGCTTTGCGCAAGTCTGCTTTCAGCTGATCGATCTCAGCCCCTTTTTTCCCAATGACCAGACCGGGCCTTGCCGTATGAATCGTCACCTCAACTTTTCCACTCATCCGCCGGATCGTAAACTTGGATGCTCCCTGGCAGGAAGGCTTGCTGCTTAAAAAATCGCGTATCTTCTTGTCGTCGCCCAGTAACTTTCCAAACTCTTGCTTGTTCGCATACCACGATGAGCGCCAATCTTTTGTTCGTACAAGTCTAAATCCAATTGGAGACGTTTTCTGTCCCATTTTTCTTACTCCTCTTCTCGTCCCACGATCACAGTAAAATGGCTGGTGCGCTTCATGATAGGAACACGCCCTCCACGGCATTTCGATTTGGCTCTTTTCAAAACAGACCCCGCATCGACACGCACCTCTTTAACAATGAGATCTTTTCTCGGAATGTTGAGTTGCGTTTCAGCATTTGCTACAGCGCTATCCAAAGTCTTTTTCAACAGACGCCCGCTTTTCATGCGGCAAAATTGCATCTGAAGGCTCGCCTCCTCGACAGGAAGGCCGCGCATTAAATCCGCGGCAAGCCTCGCCTTGCGTGGAGGAATTCGTATATGTTTTGTGACAGCTTTTCTAGTTTGCGTCATCTCTGCTTGCCTCCTGCACCGGCGCCAGGTCCTGCCGCGGCTCCGGCTCCGGGTCCTGCTACGGGTCCTGCTACGGCTCCGGGTCCAGGGCCGGCTCCAGGGCCGGGGGCTGCTGCTTCGGCAATCTTTTTCGAGCTGTGTCCCTTAAAGATTCTTGTTGGAGAAAACTCTCCAAGACGGTGGCCGACCATATTTTCCGAAACGTAGACGCTAATAAATTTGCGTCCGTTGTGCACATCAAAGGTATGCCCAATCATATCGGGAATGATCATCGATCGCCTTGACCAGGTCTTGATCGGTTTTTTTCCTCCTTCCCGCGTTTGCTTCTCAACTTTTGCACGTAAGTGATGATCCACAAAGGGACCTTTCCTTAATGATCTGCCCATCTTTCTTTAGCTGCTCCTTCGGCTTTTAATGATCCATTTGGTCGTCTTTCTCTTGGCTCGCGTACGGTACCCTTTTGTATACATCGCCCAAGGCGTCTGGGGATTATTCCCTTTGCTCTTGCCCTCGCCTCCGCCGTGGGGATGATCCACCGGATTCATGGCCGTTCCCCGAACCGTCGGCCGAATTCCCTTCCAACGCTTGCGTCCCGCTTTTCCTTCTGCGCGCAGCGTTCTTTCCGCATTGGAAAGCGCTCCCAGAGTAGCCCTGCAATTTTCATGGATCATACGAACTTCGTTGGAGGGCATTTTTATAGTAGCATAACCGCTGCTGCGCGCCATGAGCTGAGCCGAGAGTCCTGCCGAACGCACTAGTTTGCCTCCTCTACCGGGATGCATCTCAATATTGTGGATCACTGAACCCAGTGGCATATCTTTCAACTTAAGGCAGCAGCCAACCTTGTACGGAGCGCTTGTTTGCGTTGCTACCCGATCCCCTTTCTTGAGGCCTGCAGGAGCCAAAATGTAACGCTTTTCTCCATCGGCATAATGCAAAAGCGCAATGAAAGTCGTCCGGTTGGGGTCGTATTCAATGGAGGCGACGCGTGCAGGAACCTTCTCTTTATCGCGCTTGAAATCAATCAGCCGATAAAACCGTTTATGCCCCCCGCCCCGATGGCGGCAGGTGATATGGCCATGATGGTTGCGTCCGTTGGTTCTCATTTTTTTGACGAGAAGCGCCTTGCAGGGCTTCGCCACCGCGCGCTTTTTGGGAGAAATGCGCGTTAGTTCCTCCGTGCTATTTAATACAAGGTGACGTCTCGTTGACGTCGTCGGGCGAAATGTCTTAGCCATAATCTATACGCTCTCCTCTAGAACATCTCCCGGCGAAAAAGAGACCACAGCCTTTTTATATCCCGCCTTAAACCCCTCTCTCCCTCGGACTCGACGCGGTTTCGGTTTCATCGTAATCGTATTGACACCCGTCACTTTGACGCCTCTTCCTGCATAAATCTCTTCTACCGCTTCTGCGATCTCTTTTTTATTCGCTCTTTTGTCGACGAGAAAAAGCGCTTTTGGCGTATTGCAGCGAGTAATGCAAGGATTACTCGTCGCATGTTCGAGCCCTTGCAGAACAGAAGCTTTCTCTGTTACATACCGGGACTTGATCACATCGTAGGGCTTTTTTTTCTTCATCTGTCACTCATTAAGAAGGATCTTTAATTCATCAAGGGCATTTTCCATCAGCACTGCATCTTCATGAAGCGCCGCATCATACCCTCCAAGGTTTGGAAGCAATAAAAAAGAGATGTCCGGAATGTTGCGTATGCTCCTCACAAAGTTTGCATACCGCTCTTTTGGAGAAACTTCTCCCTGTATGGAACCTTCAGCCAGAAAAAGGGCTCGTTTACCCTCAATCCCGCTGCCTTTCAAAAAACGAACGACTGCTTTGGTTTGCGGCTTGTCCATCTTTGGAGTTTCTAGAACATAGAGCCGCCCCGCTTTCGCCTTTTCAAGCAACAAATAGCGTATTGCCGCCCGTCTCTCTTTTTTGTTGATGCGAATGTGCTGATCAAACTTGGGACGCGGACCTCCCACTCTTCCCCCTCCCCGGTACTGGGTCGCTCCAAGAAAGCCTTGCCGCGCTCTCCCCGTCCCTTTCTGTGGATGGGGTTTTTGGTGGGAATGGTTAACTTCTCTTCGCGTCTGCGTGTTGGCAGACCATTGGCGTGCGTTGGCCCGAAGCGCTACCAAATAATCCTTTACCATCTGCGGATTCGCCTTCCCTTGCAGCAGCTCTTCCGAAAGCTCCACAGAGCCGGTCTCTTTTCCTTCCAAATTGAATTTCTTTAGCATCAGCGCCACGGCTTAACTCCGTTACTTTCCTTTTTTCTTCACAGCTCGACTGATCTCGACAACTGAACCGCGCGCCCCGGGGACTGCTCCGGCTACCAAAAGACATCTTTTCTCCGGATCAACCTTCACGATTCTCAGGTTTTGCACCCTCACTCTTTCACCGCCCATTCTTCCTGCCATCTTTTGCCCCGGCAGGCAGCGTCCAGGCGTTGTTCTCATTCCCGTAGAGCCGCCATGGCGATGAAAGCCGGAACCATGCGCAGCAGGCCCTCCCTTGAAATTATGACGCTTCATGACGCCCTGAAACCCCTTGCCCTTTGAAACAGCGGCAACATCGACAAAGGCGCAATCTGCAAAGATAGCGACATCTATCTCCTGCCCCGGCTTGTACTCTTCGATCTTCTCCACAGGAGATTCCAAAAGAGCTCTGCGAGGTTCTATGCCGGCTTTTTTAAAATGTCCTTTTAAGGGATTTGAAATGTTTTTTACTTTTGAAGGCGTCGCTTTGAAAGCCGCTAGCTGCACGGCAGAATAACCATCCCGTTCCAAGCTTTTGACCTGAGAGACTATGTTGGGTTCGGCGGAGATCACAGTGCAGACAACAAGATTTCCCTTCTCATCGTAGACTTGAGCCATTCCCTCTTTTTTTCCTAAAAATTTCATTGTCATACACGCCTTTTAATTCAACTCCGCAGATCGCTTGCGGCAAGAAAGCGAGCTCTCAATGCCCACCATTTATCGGCATTGCGTTGCCATACAAGGACTAAAGCAAGCAGAGTAGCAAAAGGGTAGAATTTCCTACAATCAAAAATTACCATCATCCTCGTCCTGGCTAGTCCAGAGCTGAAAAAAAAAGGATGGCAAGGAGGGCGCAGATAAGTGCAAAAAGAGCCCACTCCCGAAAGAGAATCCTCTCTTCCTGAAGAAGAGGGTCGGGACTACGGCACCACAAGCGCGCCGCGGGCAATCTCCTGTTCCATTTTTTGAAGCGACTTCTTTTGATCACGGGGGAGTTCCAGACGGTACTGATTCGTGATGCTGCTCAATTGCAAAAAGGAGAGCTCTTCAAAGAGAGGCGCAACAGCACGTTTTACATAAAAATCGGTTGCAAGAGACAGGGTTAGGGCAGTTGAGGAGAAGAGAAGGGGAAGAGAGGCGGGCACGAAAACGCCGAGAAAGAAGGTGAGCGCTCCCAGCACTGCTCCAACAAGAGAGGAGATCTTATACGCGCATCCAAAGAGCTCCGCTTGCCTCTTTGCCGCCAAGGCTTCTTTGACCTGGAGATCCGCATCGGATGCGAGCGCATGGGTTAAATGCGAGATCTCCTCTCTCTCTTTCCAAAGAGCGCAGAGACAGCCCATGATGAAAGCGGGTCTCCCAATCCTCTCGAGAAGCCTTGCGGCCGGTTGGCTCATCGTCGTCCAAAAGGTCTCTAACATGACTTCCGATGAGCTCCAGATGTCCATCAGGGCCTCGAGCAGGTCTCGGAGGCAGGCAACGGCTTTTCCCTGCTCTACAAGAGCGCTCCAGCCGCTCATCAACCGCTGCAGGGAGCAAGAACATGTGTTTAAGCTGGGAAAAATGTCGGCCATGTCGAAAAAGTTCCGGAAATCCCTGCAAACAAAATAGATCCGTGCATAGGGTGAGGTTTGGAGCGAGAGAGCCCCCAAATGAACGCACCAGTCAAAGACTTCAGTCACGACTCCTGCTAACTTGCGCACTGAGGACGGCATTTCTGCCCAAGAGCAAAAAGTATCCCAGCAGGAAAAAGCGCCCTGCGAAACAGAGGTTGTACAAACCATTGAGCCTCTCTATCCAAGCCACCTTATACCGAAATGACTTCAAAATTTGGTTTTGGGGCGCAGCGAAAGCTCCCTCAAATCAACGATCGTAAAGTGGTCTGTATTAACGCAATACAGACCACTTTACGATCGTTGATTTCAGGGGCTTTGGCGCGCCCCAAAATCAAATTTTGAAGTCATTTCGGTATAACTCGAGCTAAAAAAAAGACAAGAAATGCCTCTTTCTCCAAGCTAAAGGAACAAGAGGTTTTCCAAAACCTTCTTGCGCAAAAGCTCTCAAGTTCAAGGGTCCGATGTCAGCGCGGGCCGGCTTGACGCAAAATTCTTCGAAGAAGCGGGAGAGATAAGACCACGTCAAAGCGCTGGTTGAAAAGCACAATAGAACCGTGCCGGCAATGGCAGCTTGCGCCCAAGCGGTGTAAATGAGAAAAACCCCTAAGGCGAATAGCGAGGTAAATTGCGCGATTTTTATCCATTCGTGCTTGAGCTGCGCGTCGAGCGCTTTGCTAAACGAGGAATATTTGCGCCTCCCCTCATCAGTCCCTGCGCTCTGTTGCAAACCTTGCGCTCGGGCCTCATTTGCTCTCAACTTTAGAATCTTATCGCCGGAAAGCGCGATCTGGCACCCCATTCCGATCGTAAGACCGGGCCCTCCGACCAACTCCAGCGCCTTCTTGGTGCCGGCACTCACCTCCGCCGACAAAACATTGACTCCGTCATCCAGAGAAGATTCTATATCCGTCACATCGCCAAGAACCTCTACATAGGATTGCCATTGATGAACATCAAATCCCGTCAGATGCTCAATGAAAGAATTCACTTTAGAAGGGATTTCCATGAATCCGCACCAGGTCTTTACCTGCTTGGCGCGCTGCTCTAATTGCGGATAAGTACATTTTCCTCCACGAGCGACTCTTTCCCATCCGCACCCGGCCAACACTGCTTTGGCTGCATTTTTAACATCGCCTGCTTTGTCAAACAGCTTCCATCCATTCGGAGTATAATCCACTCTGAGATCCGTGTTTTCCTCTACGGCCTGGGCATTAACTGCATTAGCCATACTTCACTCCTAAAGTTTTAGTTTTTATCAAGGTTTTGTTAAACTCCAGCATAAAACAACCTGTTATTTCTTTCTAGACGCAAAAAGAGTTTAAAGGAGTTTAAACAGAAAACGCCTCGCTCTCCTCTTGTGAAGAAAAAATTAAGATTGCCCATCTACTTTAAGAGAGGAGTTCCGTTTTATGCAAATTCAAAAATTAAGGAATGAGGAGGATCTCTCTTTCCCCGGCTCTCTTTGCAAAAAATCCTTGAAGAAAGGCCGGGGCCAGCATCACTTTTTTTCCCTCCAGCTGCACTTCGAGAAGAGAGATGGCTCCTTCTCCGCAGGCGACAACCCAGCGCTTTTTGTCAAAAAGAAGCAGCTCGCCAGGTTTTCCCTCCAGGCGGCTTTCGACTTGTGTGCGCCGAATGATGAGGCGTTTTTCTTTTCCGGAAAGTAAGATCGTGGCAAAAGCTCCTCTTTCCGGTGAGAGAGCGCGCACCAGATTGTGGATGGAGACGGCGCTCTTTTTCCAATCAATTTTTAATTCATGGGGAAGAATTTTTGGAGCGAAGGTAGCCAGGGCTTCCTTTTGGAGCACTCTTTGAACGCACCCTTTTTCATAGTCATGCAGCACTTTTTTTAAGGCGATACAGGAGGCGCCATAGAGGCTCTCTTCCAGCTCTTTGCAATTCATCTCTTGAGGAATCAAGACCTCTTCTTGATAAAGAATGGGTCCGGCATCCATTTGCAGCGCCATTTCAATCAGAGTCACTCCACTCTTTTCTTCTCCGGCCATCAGCGCGCGCTGCATGGGAGCCGCACCGCGATATTTGGGCAGCAGGCTGGCATGTACATTGACAGAGCCAAAACAAGGGATATTCAAAAGATTTTGTTTGATTATCTCTCCGTAGGCAACGACGAGAAAAAGGTCCGGAGCATGCCCCTTGAGAACTTGAGCAAAGGCCTCTGTGGAGGCTTTCTCAGGAGCGTACAAAGGAAGAGGCGCACTGAGTTCTAAAACCTTTGCTTTAACAGCGGAGGGAGAGAGTTTGAGTAAGCGTCCCTTTTCTCGATCGGGACGCGTGACAACAGCGACAATCCTATCTCCTTGTTCGAGAAGATCTCCGAGAAGGCGCGCAGCAAAAGGAGAGGTCCCAAAAAAGACGATCTTCATGAAGAGGTGATAATTTCTTCTTTGAAGAGCTCTTCATATTCCTCCAGTTCATCCTGGGGCTCTTGGGTCACTCCCTGAAGGCCAATTAAGCCCCGTTTGGAAGTAGAGCAAAATTCCACCCAGTGCCGGAGATGAGACGTGATCTCTATCTCCTTTTCAATGCGTCTTAACGCCTCATCCAGGTGAAGTCCGGAACGATAGGTTAACTTAAAGGCACGGCTAAGATCCTGTCTGACCTCCAGAGGGAAGTGGTGGCGTTTGAGGCCGACCAAATTGAGTCCTCCGAGCTTGTAGGGAGCGCCGGCTCCAATAGTGTAAGGAGGAACGTCGTGGGTGATGCGGCTAAATCCTCCTACCATGGCATAGCATCCGATGCGAGAAAATTGATGGATCGGGGTCATCCCGCCGATGATCACATGATCTTCGAGAATGACATGGCCTGCCAGGTTGGCGCCGTTAGCCATGATCACCCCGTTGCCCACCTCGCAGTTATGGGCAACGTGGCAGTAGGCCATAATGAGGCAATTGTCTCCAACCTTGACAACGGCGTTCTCCTGGCAGGAGGAGTTGATCGTGACAAATTCGCGAATCTCGCAATTTTTCCCGATCTTAACAAAAGTCTTTTCCCCACGGTACTTCAAATCCTGGGTCTTGGTGCCGATGCTTGCAGAGGGCCAAACAGACGTCCCCTCTCCGATGGTGGTATTTCCGTCAATGTAAGCGTGTGACTTGATCACCACCCTGTCTTCCAGCGTCACGCTTCCTTTGACAATGGCAAAAGCTTCTATGACAACGTCTTTTCCAATCTTGGCGCCGCTTTCAACGATAGCTTGCGGATGAATCTTAGGTTGCGACATGTAATTCCATACTTTCTAAAGTTTTTCCCATTCGACCAAAGCAAATCCAATCTCTGCTTCAGCGACTAACTGATCGTGTACAAAAGCCCTTCCCAGAATCTTACCCCCTTTCGAGCCCACATGGAGCGCTTTGGCGTGAAGCATCAGTGAATCTCCGGGAACGACGGGCTTTCGAAACTTCCCGTTGTTGACATTCAAAAGGACTGCCAATTTATCCTTATGTCCCTTTTGATGGATCAGCACTCCCCCCGCTTGCGCCAGCGCCTCGAGAATGAGAAAACCGGGCATCAGTGGAACCTGAGGAAAGTGCCCCTGAAAAAACTCCTCATTTCCCGTTACATTCTTCTGTCCGATAATGAGCCCCTCTTCCAGATTGAGATATACGATCCTGTCCACAAGTAAAAAAGGATAGCGATGCGGCAAGATCTTTTTGATCCCTTTGATATCCAAAACAACGGATTCTTTGAAACTCTCCTGAGACATTCTCATCTTCTCCAGCTTCTTGGGCATAGGTTCAACTTCTTGACCCTGAGCCTGATTTGTAACGACGGGGTTTAAGTATTTTTGGAGGATTTTTGCAAACGCAATATTTGAAGAATGACCGGAACGGATCGCAATAAGATGCGCCTGAAGGGGATATCCCAAAAGGGAAAAATCTCCCACTAAATCTAAAATCTTGTGGCGCACCATCTCATCCGAAAATCGCAAACCCTCGGGATTGACAATCTTGTCCTCTTTGATGACAACGGCATTTTCGAGGCTTCCCCCCTTGATCAATCCGGAATGAATGAAGGGCTCTACTTCCTCATAGAGACTAAACGTGCGGCAGGGAGAGATCTCGCAAGCAAAAATTTCTTGAGTGATCTGAGTGGAAAAGAATTGGGAGCAAAGGGTAGAGGATTGGGGATAGTGAAGGGTGTAGCTCACTCGAAACTCATCGGAGGGAAGAGCCATGAGGTGGACATCATCCTTGGACCATGAGAGGGGATGAGCTAATTTCAAGCAGACCTTCTCTTCATTCTGCTCCAGATAGCCGGCCTCTTCAAACATTTGAACAAACCGCGAGGCGCTCCCGTCAAAAATGGGCACTTCCGGGCCGCTTACCTCGATGAGAAGATTGTCCACCCCTGAGCCATAAATGGCGGACAGGAGATGCTCCACCGTCTGAATGGTTGCATGCCCGATGCCTATTGCGGTACACCGAGGCATGGCATGAATAAAATCCAGCCGCGCGGGAATTCTGGGTTTATCGGGAATGTCAACCCTTTGGAAAACAATGCCGTGGTTGGGGGGAGCGGGACAGAGCGTGATGGTACCGTTCTCTCCTGAAAAGAGTCCGACTCCGGAGGAGGAGATTTTTGATTGAAGAGTACGTTGTTTGGCGCGCTTCTGTGTCACGGAAGCTGTCTGTGCAGAGGGAAGTGAGCAAGCTAAAGACAATTTTTTACCTCATAGACAAAGCATGCGAGTCCAAAAAGCTGCAAAATCGAGCTCAGTATAAGTTACAAAAATTACCGCAATTAACCGATTTTAAGCAAGACTCAAATAGGAGCGCAAATAGGAGAGCGCCTGGATCGTTTAAGTCATTTTTTTACAAGCGGACGCCTTAGCCGGTTGGGTAATACGCTCAAAAAAGGCAAGTGCTCATAAAACTGAGGTAACCACCCCGAAACGGGGCCCCGGTTACCTCGGTTTCATGAGCACTTGCCAAAAAATCAACTCATTGAAGGACAAAATCTTGCATCATCTACCGACAAGCAATTTGTAAACTTCGGTTAGCCTCCTACGCAGGAGGGCGGCACATAAAAAACAAACTGAGGGGATGAGTATCCCCCAATTACCCCATAAAAGGTAGGGGGTGTTGTGATGCGAGGAGCTGATTTCAGTCACGATAATCCCGCTCACCCAGTCCGACCTTCCCCCTCTTCCCACTTTTGCAAGGACTCTTCCTAAGCTGTCCACTGCAGCTGTGATGCCCGAATTGCCGGATCTCAAGAGAGGAGCTCCATTCTCTACGGCTCGAAGGCGGCCCAAATCGAAGTGCTGTCGAGGGAGCCGCGACTGAGGATACCAGTTGTCATTTGTGAGGGTGACAAGGAGAGCCGCCCCTCCTTTTCTTCCCTCCCGGACCAGATGGGGAAAGGTCTCTTCATAGCAGATGGAGACGGAAAAGGGGACCCTCCCTTCAAATACTTTGGCCTCATTTCCCGGCTCAAAAAAATCGCAGATCCCATAACGCTGCGCCAAACGGCGCGCCCACTCAAAAGGAAGATACTCTGCGACAGGCATTAAGATGCGTTTGTCATAGCGGCTGATTCGAGAAGAATAGGGGAGAAAATGGTAGGCCGCATTGTAACTCTTTTGTAGAGCTCGATCATAGCCATCAAATCCGGCCACCACTTCCGCCTTGAAATGCTTGGCCAGCAGTTTTGCAAAAAAAGCATGCGTCACGGCAATCTGTTCACTCTGGGCGATCGCAAAGGGCGGTTGAAGGGCGGGAACGGCGCCAAGAGCTTCGCTTCCCAGCTCTTCTAGAACCATCGAGGTTGCGCTTGAAAGCGAAAAGAGCGGCTCATCAAGGAAGAATGGAAGCGCTGCTTCGGGAAGAACAATCAAATCCACTCTTTTCGCGTGAGCCTGACTCAACAAAAAAAAGATCCTTCGCCACTGTTCGAGCGGAGGAATAAAGGCGTCCAGCCGGCCGGCAAGCGGGATCTTTTGCGAAGGAAGCAGTCCGGGCTGGACAAGGGCGACTGTCAACTTTTCAGCATTCTTATTCCTTCCGTCATGAACTTTGAGATGGGCGATGCCAAACAGATAGGGAAAAGCGGCCACCGCGACCCAAATCCCTAACGCTTTTACCGCCCGGCTCGAAACCTTTGGAAAAAGAGGGAATGCCGAGAGTTGATCCGGGACGGAAAGAGAGGGACGGAAGAAGAGATTGAAGGCAAACCCATTGGTCAGAATGACCCAAAAGGAAAGGCCAAGAACTCCCCAGAATGCGGCAAACTGTAATGAAAGCAGCGAGGCGGAGAGGGCCATTCCCACCGGATTAAAAGAAAAGCCGCAAAGGATAAAAAAACGGAGCCACTCAAAGAGGGTCCAAAAGGATGCTAAAGCCAGCACGCGCAAAATAGAGAGCGGCCCTTCTCCGGGAAGCACAAGAGAGAGCATCCCGAACTGCACTCCTAAACCGACAGTTAGCAAGGCATAGACAAAGAGGATGTACAGGCCCTGATATTCATGGGAAGTCATCCAGGAAAGCTGGATTGCTTGAACGAGGGCAAACCACAGCGTCGCAGCCCAAAACCGTTTTTTGACAGAAGAAAAGATAAGAAAGCTCTTCCAAAAAAGGGCGTATCCGCAGGCAGCTGCAAAAGGAGCGAGAAAAGAAGACCATCCCGGCTGCCCGAACCCCACTACGACAAGGCTTAAGAAAAACAGGAAGAGAGATCTTCGCAGGCTCTATCCCTCCGCAAGACCGCTTGCACGGGACTTTGGAGAAGAAGAACCGTAAGCCATGACAAGAAGAAGACCTCCGAAAATACTCAAGTTCTGCAAAAAATCAATCATCTGCTGGTGCCTATCCGCTTCGGAAAAGGCCCAAAAAGCGTGAAAGAAGAAGGTGGCTGGAATCAGAAACAGGATCAACAGAAGAGCTCCAAATCGGACTTTAATTCCCAAGATGAGAAAAAGCGAGCCCACAAGTTCAAAGACAAGGCCAACGAGGAGAAGAACTGAAGTCCAAGGCACAAAAAAAGCAATGCCATCATGCAGCCAGGAAATTCCCGAATAAACATCTAGAGAATGGGTTAAAGCCTTTGTCAAGGCATCTTCAAATCCATTCCAATCAAATAGTTTATTTACCGCAGCAAGGAGGAAGATAAAACTTAAACAAATTCTTCCGATAATCACAATAAATTTTTGCAAACCGGACATACAAGCTCCCTTTTTTGGCACATGCTAAAGCGCCCTTTTCGTTAAAATCTCGACTTTGTACGTTTTGTGACAGCCGGATTTCGAGGAGGCGGCTCCCAGGTTGCAATGAATTTCTCAGGAAGGGTTAATGCAACCCTTCCTGAGAAATTAACTGCGACAGGGGAGCCGCTCTCCCGAAAGATGGCGTCAAAAACCGTACAAAGTCGAGAAAATGCAATCGTTTTAATCTAATCAGATTGGTACAATTTTTACAATTGTATGGCGCTCTCTTTTCGAGAATTTCATCTCTTTCAGATCCTGAATGGCTTTTCGCAAGAAAACAAAAGATTCCCCCTTGATCGCTATCTGTCCCATTATTTTCGAAGCCACCGGGCAGTCGGGTCAAAAGACAGAAGAATGATCGCCGATACGGTCTATGATCTGATTCGATGGCGCGCCCCTCTCGATCACTTCTCCATTTACCCCCCTACCTGGGAAAGCCGTTATTTCGTCTATTCTCAAACAGCCTGGAGAGAACGCGCTCAAGCCGCCTCCCTTCCTCCTCACATCGCCTTAAGTTTTCCTCAATCCTATTATAGCTTTTTGGTCGCTGCTCTCGGAAGAGAAAAAGCAGAGGAGTTTTGCGCTCTTTCCAATGAATCTGCCCCCACCGTCGTCCGCGTCAATGGGCTGAAAACGACAAGAGAAAATCTTTTAAAAAGCTGGGAGAGGCTCTATCCGGTCTCTCCAACCTCTCACTCGCCCTGGGGAATCCGCTTTCATAAAAAAGTTAATTTTTTTGCCATGAAAGAATTTAAAGAGGGACTCTTTGAGATTCAGGATGAGGGAAGCCAGCTTCTTGCCGATTTGATGGAAGTAGAGCCCGGGGATCAAGTCCTCGATTATTGCTCCGGATCAGGAGGAAAGACGCTCGCCTTTGCCTGCCGCATGCAAAAAAGGGGACAGATCTACCTCCATGACAAACGCAAAGAGATCCTCGCTGAGGCTAAAAAGAGGCTGAGGCGCGCAGGAGTGCAAAACGCCCAGATTTTATGCTATGACGATCCCAAAAAAGGGCAGTTAAAGCACACCATGGATTGGGTGCTTGTCGATCTTCCCTGCAGCGGGTCCGGCACTTTGCGGCGCAACCCCGATATGAAATGGAAGTTTCAAAGAGAGGAGCTTGAACAGCTGCTTGCAGAACAACGGAATATTTTTAAAGAGGCCTTGACCTTTCTCAAACCCAAAGGAAAAATTGTCTATGGAACGTGCAGCGTCTTTCCACAGGAAAATGAGGACCAGGCCGCCTATTTTCAAAAACATCTCTCTCTTTCTCTGGAGCGGCTCTTTCAAACCTTTCCTCTTCATGAAGGCATGGATGGTTTTTTCGGTGCACGACTTACGTTCTAATCTGCTATCATAAGATCATGAGTAAAATCTATCACTTTTTTTTGACATTTCTTTGGGGAAGCATCCCGCTCCTGGCCTCCTCGTCTTCTCACCTTTTCTCTCCTCCCCAACCCAGCCTCCTCATTCAAAATCGCATCCTGGCCCACATCAATGAAAAAACGATTACCGTACTCGACCTGATGCAAGCCATGACCCTCTTTTTGTCCAAAAGCTATCCCGATCAAGCTAAGTCTCCTCTGGCCCGATCCCATTTTTACATCGAACACTGGAACGAGTTTCTCGAACAGATGATCGATCAAGAACTCATCCTGGCAGACGCTAAAACACTGGATCTTAAAATTTCTGATAAAGACATCCGGGAGACTCTCCTGGAACGTTTTGGTCCCAACGTCATGCAAACTCTCGAAAAACTGGGCCTCGCTTACGAAAAAGCCAAAGAGCTTCTCTACAACGAAATTGTTCTTGAAAGAATGACCTGGTATAGGGTGCATACCAAAGCCTACGAAAAGGTGAGCCCCCAGCACATTAAGTTCGCCTATAAAGAGTATCTGGCCACCAATCCTCCAACAAAGACATTGGAATATCAGGTGCTCTCCATCCGCTGTAATGAGCACGAGGCGGCGCAAAAGATCGGCCAAACAGCCTATCACCTGCTTTCTCAACACGAGGCGGACTTTTCCACCATTTGCGAAAAGCTTCCCCGAAGCGAAGAGGTCTCTGTCTCCCTCTCCGATATCTTCTCGCTCCAGGAGAGTGAACTCTCGCCAGCCCATAAAGAAGCTCTTTCCAGCCTAGCGGCCGGCAGCTTCAGCTCTCCCATCACGCAAGTCAGCCGTTTTGACAACTCCAATGTCGTGCGCATCTTTTTCTTAAAGTCGCAAACAAAGAGCAAGCCGCTGGAATTTAAAGAGATAGAACAGAAGCTTCGAGAAAAACTCTTCAATGAGGCTGTTTCTTCCGGGAGAACGCAGTATATTGCAAAGTTGAGACAGCAGTACCGTTTTAATTCCAAGAGCCCAGAGTCGCTGATCCCCGAGGACTTCAAACCCTTTTCTCTCCGCTGACGCCAAGGCCTATGTTCCGTCCTAGAGAACTCCATTCCCATCTTCTGAACTTGGGGGCTTTTCCCAAAAAGAGGCTCTCTCAAAATTTTCTCATCGATGGAAACATCCTTCAAAAGATTGTGCACACCGCCAAGATAGAAAAAGGAGATTGTATCTTAGAAATTGGTCCCGGTCCGGGGGCTCTCACCGAAGCTCTGCTCAAAAGGGGAGCGCGCGTGCTAGCCGTTGAAAAAGATCCCCTCTTCGTCCCGTCGCTACAGAACCGCTTTCCTCAAGCATGCATCATGCAAGGTGATTTTCTTAAGCTTTCGTTCTCTGACCTCTTCCAAGAAAAAACAAGCCCGTGGAAAGTGGTGGCAAATCTCCCTTACCATCTCACAACTCCCATCCTCGTCCGGCTTCTTTCGCTTTTTCCGGAAGTGGACACACTCACACTCATGGTTCAAAAAGAGGTGGGGGAGCGCCTGGTGGCAGCGCCCAAAACCAAAGCCTACAGCCGTCTCACCCTCTTCACCCATTTTTACTCAGAGCCCAAGTTCTGTTTTTCCGTCTCCCCGGGCTCCTTTTACCCAAAACCTTCCGTCTCGTCCTGTGTGATGCATCTTACCTTAAAAAGCCCTCCAAAGGTCTCCTCTGAAAAGGGACTCTTTGAGATGATCGGAAAGGCGTTTCAACAGAGAAGGAAGATGCTTCGCACCTCACTCAAGACTCTCTTTTCAACAGTCCGTGTCGAAAGAGCGCTGCATGCTCTCTGTCTCCCTGAGACGGCGCGCCCTGAAGAACTCTCCTTAAGAGAATTCATTGCCCTCTTCGAGGACATCCGGCATTAGCCCGCATTTCTCACACCCTCTCAGGAAACTTGCACACTCTGTCGACCGATCTTGACTCTCTTATGGGCGAGGCCGTATTACACAACACTGTCCTCGCCCATAAGAGAGCCAATCTCGATCAACAGAGCGGCAATTTTCCGCGAGATTGTGTGAGAAATACGGGTTAGTCTTTCGAAACTAAAAAATTGCACTCTTTTTTTTCCTCAAGACAATGAAGATCGCAGAAAAGATCGAAAAGATCATAAAAAGAGAGAAGAAGAGGATGCGGAAGCGATGAAAAAACCTCTGGGATAAAACCCAGAAAGTAGGCAGGACATCTTCCACGGCAACCAGAGGAACGCTCTTCAACACCTCATTTTCTGAATTGATCAGCCGGATCTTACCAACACGCTCATTTCGGAAGAGGGGAGCTTCCAGCGCGTCCCATTGAAGCTGCGGCCTTACATTAGGTTCTTCGGAAGGATAATAAGTTAACGAAAGATCTTCAGCGAGCTCGGCCTTAAGCGGCTTTTTCCCCCCTTTCACTTCTACAGAGAAGCGGTCATACCCCTTGGCAAAGAGCGTGCGTTGCACCTTCTTTTCTGAAAAGGCCGCCTCAAAAAGACGGATGGCGTCGCGAAACCTCTCTTTTTTGTCTTCACATCCCAAAAGCACCGCAATGAGAGAGCGGTTTGAATCTTCTGCAGAGGCGATCAGATTATTTTTTGCAAGAGAAGTATAGCCTGTCTTGATCCCTGTCGCCTTGGCGTAATAATAGGGCCCTCGTTTCAGGAGGCGATTGAACTGAACAAGACGGGATGCCGGCTGTTTGTTAGTCTCGGGACGTTCACATTCAATGGCTTTCACAATAGCTCGGAAGTGAGGATTCTTCATGGCCTCTTTGGCAAGAAGGGCCATGTCAAAGGCTGTCGTCACATGTTCTCTCTGATGGAGACCATGAGGATTGGTGAAGCGGGTATGCGTTAACCCCTTCTCTTTCAAAAAGATGTTGAGTTCCTCCAGGAATTTCGGAATGCTCCCCGAGCAATGAAAGGCTAAAACATTCGTCGCGTCGTTCCCTGACTGCAGCAAAGCGCCGTACAAAAGGGTTTTGACAGAAAGCCTCTCTCCGGGCTTCAGTCCCATCATAGTCCCCCCTCTCTCTAGCCAATAGGAAAGAGAAACATCGCTGCCTCTTGAGTCAGGAGAGGTGAGAGTTAAACATTCTCTGGGTGCTTCAACAATCTGATTCAGCCACTCCTCTCCCTTTTTTTCGAGGCAATAGTAAGCTGTAGCGACCTTTGTGATGCTTGCGGGGTACATCTGCCGCTGAGAATCTTTTTCATAGAGGACCTTCCCTGTCTTCGCATTGATGAGAATAGCCGAGGGAGCGGAAATCTTAATGCTAAGCTTTTGAGCGTCAGCATGTAATATTTCGAAACAGAGAAAAAAAATGCTAAAGAAGAAGCGTCTCATTGAATGCTAACAAGATACGTGCACATGAAAAAAGAATCAAATGGCAAGAAGTAAAAAAAAGATTTGACTCCGGTCCTTGTTAAAGCTTAAAATAAATTTACGGGGATGTACCAAATGATCAATCCTATTGATCTCGAAAAGGAGTATCACAAATTTTCCCAAGACCTGCAGAAATGGTCTCCGGACGGTGTCATCCCCGTAAACTTATCGCTTCTTCACGAGATAGGGATTCTCAAGGAAGGCCAAAAAGAGACATCAGAGGATGACGATACGCTTTCCCACTATTTCCATGTCATCGAAACAGAAGAGAAAGTCACGCTCTTCAACGAGCAATTCGTGATCTGGATTACTCCCCGAGTCATCGATGACCTCACTTCCACGCTCACTCTCATCGCGCTGCTCCACAACGAGAAACCCCGGCTTGAGGTCGTCTTCTCCTCTTCCGGCGTCTACAACTCTCCCAAGTACATTCTGAAAGTTCTTCAGCACTATTTGCAGGAGATGATCGATACGGAAAAACTTCTCTCCTCCATTGAAGATAAAGAAGGTTAGAGAGAGTTTAGTTTTCTTTTGAAGAGTGGATCTTTTTGGTCAATGTGAGGATGTTGAAGCCATCTTCTCTTTGATAATGGACGCGATCCATCAAGCGAGAAACGAGGCGGATGCCCACTCCTCCTCTCTCATGGCTGTTCTCTTTTTGCAGCATCTCTAGGTAAGCCAAAGGATCAAAAGGAGCCCCGGAATCTTTAAATACAAAGACAAGACAATCTGACTTGGCATCGTTAATGACAATTTCAAGCTCTCCTCCTTTTCCTTGATAGGTGTGCTCGATCACATTCACGACCACCTCTTCAACAGCTAATTCGATTTTTTTCATCTCCTTTGCAGTCAGCCCATTAGCAGTTACCTGCCCCTTAATCCAGCGTAAGATGTCGCTCACCTGGTCTACCTGCGAAGAGAGAGAAAACGTCGCTTTTTTAACCATCCGTTTCAAGATATACCAACAGAAGGTGAAAAAGAAAGGTTTACTGAAGGAGCAAACCTTGAACAATTTTGTTTGCAAGCTCCCGGTAAAGAAGAAGCGTGACGTCTCCTTGCGCCCCTTCGATAGAATCGAGCTGTCCTAAGGAAAAACTGATCGAGCTCTGCCTCATTCCTTGAGTATTGATAAACGAAAGATCGGAAATGGAGTTGTAGTCAACGTAATCAAAATCGGCGTATGCGGTAACGGCATCGGGGCCAAAGAGAACATCTTGGGTGATGCTATCTACAAGCGTAACCTGAGCGGTCAGATTTTGCCTTCCTTCGGTAGACACAAGATTCTTTTCTCTCTTTCCTCTCCTCCCTTTACGGTCATACTGATAACCAATTTTGTCGCTGCTGTTTGAGAGAATGGCCACTTGGAGCGTAAGGTCGCCTCCCTCCTGCATGTAGAGGAAACGGCCCGTTGCGCTCAGAGCTTGAATGAGGGCGTCTGCAAAGACGCCCCCCGTATCTCCCACGACGTAAGGGACAGAGACCGTTCGGGGCTTCTTTGGGTCTGAGGGAAAGGAGAAGCGATAGCCGCAAGAGGAAAAGAAAAGAAGGGCTGCGAGCGCACTCAACAGCTTAACGGCGGGGTAAAATTTCAAGGATGCGTTCAACTTTAAAGACTCTCTTCTCATTGCGTTTTGTGCAAAATGCTTCGACGCCCACGTAGCGTTTTTTTCCGTATTCCATCTCTCCCATATAAGTGGGCACAATGGTCCGCTCTGTTTTTTCATCATTTGTTTTTAAATAGATGATTTCTAATTTTTCTCCTCTATCAATTGCCTGCCGGATAAGGGTCTGTTTATTTTCTAAAGAACATTTCATTTCAGCAATCTTGTATTGCAGAGTCGTTAAAAATTTGACGACTTGAAAGTCCAAAATCACATGCCTTTCTTCAAAAGGTCTTTTCAAGATAATCCCCTCGAGAGTACGACACCGGCTCAATGCCACGTACGCTTGACCCGGCGCAAAGAGCGCTCTCCCAAAGTCAATGATGACGCGATCATAGGTCTTCCCCTGACTCTTATGGATCGTAATCGCCCAGGCCAATTTAAGAGGGAACTGTTCAAAAAAGCCTTCCTTCTCTTGTTCCAGGCGATTTTTCTTTTCATCAAAGATATACTTGTAGAGATCCCAGGTATGTCTTCCTACCGAGACAATACTTCCCTCTATGTCCACAGAAATCTCAGAGTCTGAGGCAGAAACGACCCTGCCTATGGTCCCATTCACCCAAAGCCCGGAAAGGTCGTTTACGAGAAACATGACTTGAGCTCCCACTTTTAGCTGCAAGTTGAACTCAGTCGGTGCATTCTTAAGATCAAAATCCCCCTCAATTTGCGCAGTAAAAGAAAAGAGCTTTGACGGGATCTCTTCGAGTTTTTGGGCATTGATCTCTTCTGCCGCCCGATTGGTTGCCGTGAGATAGAGATAGCCGGCGTCGTCTCCTTGCAAGGGAACGCTGCGTTCATTCAATCTCTTCAAATCCTGCTCTGAAAGGCTCTTTTTGCGAATGGCATTTAAGAGGTCAATAAAGAGCAGGTCCTGCTGCCGATAGATCTTTTCCAGCTCCAAAAACTGGAAGCTAAAGCGACCCTCCTTCATGACTTTTGCAGAGAAGAAATAAGAGCTTTCATACCGGGTTTTAAAATACTCTCTCTCCTGAGAGGAGATCACAGGGGCCAATTGATACAGATCTCCAAAAAAGGCGATGCGAATGCCTCCAAAGGGCTCGCTTTTCTTTAAGACGGTCTGTAAAAAGAGGTCGATGCAATCGAGCAGATCTGCGCGCACCATGGAGATTTCATCGATGATGATCAAATCGATATGAAGATAGATCTCTTTGTCTTTCAGCTGGCTTGCTTGGCGTCTTGCCTGTTCGAGTGTCACCTGAGGCCGAAAGCGGAAAAAAGAATGAATAGTCTGTCCGCGGATATTCAGCGCAGCAACGCCCGTTGGCGCCAGGACAACGATCTGTTTGGAGCTTCTTAAGAGAACATAGGAGAGCAGGGTGGATTTGCCCGTTCCCGCATGTCCTGTGATGAAGAGGTTTTCATCCGTTTCTTCCAGGAAGTGAAGGGCCTGCCTGAATTTGTCATCAATTTGAATGTCCACTTTTCATGATCTCTTCTAAGCGATTCAGCCTCTTCCTTGAGCTCTCGGCAGCCTTTGTCTCCGGGTACTTGGCAACCGTTTTTGTATAATAGAGATGAGAGGCGTGGAGTTTTTTGGTGCGCTCATAAAACTGGCCCGTTTCAAACAAGTTCTTAGCATACACTTCTTTCATCGCGAGAAGCTTTTCTTGAGCCTTTTGAAAACGGTCGTCACGAGAAAAATCCTGGCCGAATTTCCGCACATGAATCTCGGCTAAATCCAAAAAGTCAGGATCGAGGAATTCTGCCTGGCATTCTGTCAGATAGACTTCGACAATGCTAAGATAAGCCTCAGGGGCAAGGGGATGCTTGGGAAAGCGGCGAAGCAGGGTTTGAAACGCCTCGATGCTTGCTTTATAATCATCATCCCTTACTAGCAGCTGCCCCTTGCCAAAGAGAGCCTGGGCTCCCAGGTCATGATGCGGAAGGGCAGCGATCACTTCATCATAGATGGCAATGGCCTCTTCATCGGCAGGAACCCACTGGGGTAGGGAGCGCCAGCCTAATAGATGTTTTTTGGCTCCTTTCTTGTAGCGCTCTGCAATTGCAAACTTGTACTGAATGGCCTCTTCAAAAAACTTGGGGGTCGTCTGCTTTTTCAAGTAGGAAGAGAATTCCCGATTGGCCATCTGATAATCATGAAAGTGAAAATAGCTAACCCCGAGGTAAAAGTGAGCCTCATGCGCAAAAGGGGTAGAAGGAAAGTTCTTAATCACGATGGTTGCCTGATTGATGAGTACTTTCCAATCCTTCTTTTGATACGCCTCCAGGGCAGCGCTATAGTGCTCTTGAACGGAGAGCGTCGCTACGCTCTTCTGATTGACAAACTTTCCCTCCTTGAGGGTATAGGTCGCCATCGAAAAAGAGGGGCAAAGTAACAGGCTTAAGATGAAGAAATGAATGACTTTCATCCGTCCTCCGGCGGAAACCCTGCCTTCAAGGGCCGGGTATTTCAAAATTCGGATTGATTGCGACACGCGAGCCGCTCTCCCGAAAGATGGCGTCAAAAAATGTACAAAGTCGAGGATAACACAATTCTAGTAAAAATCGAACTAGTTTTCTCGCCTCACAGCTTTGATAGAGGGCACTTTTTTTAAGTCTTCCTCCAATTGAGCCGTTGCCTCCACTCCCCAGGGGGGGGCAATAACAACATCGCCGACCTTTTTTTCCTGAGAGTAAAACTCAAGATACAAGGGGGTAGGGCCGGGAAGAGAGCGAAAGAGTTTCTTTAATTGAAGAATGTGGCTGAGCCTCACGCTGTCCGCATCGAGGGAAAGGAATAATTTTACGGATGTTTCCTGTGCTCGGCCGTTTGTCTTAAAAGCCATCTTCCTCTCTCTTTTTTCTCCATTTTTTATCTTGGCCCTTTCTTTCTCATAAAGGGCTTCAAAATCCTGAAGCCGTCTCTCATCCAGTTTGGTTAAATCTTCCAGATGGCGGCAGTGCAGCTTGAACTCGCCGTCTCTTTTTTCGATCTGAAGGATGATGTAAAGAAGCTGGTTGTCTTCCAAAAGCGCTCCCTTTTCGGCATACAGCTCGGGCCAAATGGGCACTTCAAAACGGTCTATGCCATCACCCAGGGTCACAAGGGCAAATTTGCGCTGGGTTCTTGCCGAAGTCCTTATCTTCACAGCCTCTACCAAGCCGCAGCAGCGTATCACGCTTCCATCGTCGAGCTCTTCTAAACGGGAAAGGGGAACAGAAGAGAGTCTTGAAAACTGCTTGCGATAGCTGTCCAGGGGATGTCCCGTGAGATAAAATCCTAAAACGGCGTACTCCTTTTTGAGGATCTCCCGAAGCGGCATCTTTTCCTGAATCGGAGGAGGGCCGGCGCAAAGCTCTTCTTTCTTCTCATCTAGAAGCGACAAGAGGTTCATCACCCCTTTTTCTCTCTCTTTTTGAAGAGATGAAGAGGCGTTGTAGAGCGGCTCCAGGCTCTCTAGGAGTTGCTCTCTTGCCCATCCTGTAAAATCGAAGGCTCCTGCAAAGATTAACAGTTCAACAATCTTTTTTCCCACTTTTCTCGTATCCAGCCGCTCCAAAAAGTCCTGCAACGAAGCAAAGGAAGAGCCCCGCATTCTCTCTTCAAGGATGACCTCGACAACCCCTTCGCCGACTCCCTTGATCGCAGTCAGGGCAAAGCGGATCCCCCGCTGCGTCGCCACAAACTTCTTTTCTGACTCATTCACATCAGGCGGGAGGATGGGAATCTTCATCGCCTGGCACTCTCGAATCACCTTCGCCACTTTAGAGATATCCTCTCTGTCCGACGTCATAAGAGCCGCCATCCACTCTGCAGCATAGTGCGCTTTCAGATAGGCCGTCGCATAGGTCAAATAGGCGTAAGCCGCCGCATGGGATTTGTTGAAGCCATAGGAAGCAAACTTTTCAATTTTATCAAAGATGTGCATCGCCAAGTCAGGATCGATGCCCTTGTGGACAGCACCCTCGCGAAACTTTACCCGCTGCCGCGCCATCTCCTCTTTATCCTTTTTCCCCATGGCCTTGCGTAAGACATCCCCTTCGCCCAAAGAGTAATTGGCTAATCTTGAGGCAATTTCCATCACCTGTTCCTGATAGACCATGATCCCATAGGTCTCGGAGAGGATATCCTTAACAAGAGGGTGATCGATCTCGATCGGCTCCCTCCCATGTTTGCGATTGATAAAGGAAGGGATCATCTCCATGGGCCCCGGCCGATACAAGGCGCCGACTGCAATAATCTCTTCGAACCGGTCAACATGCAGCTGTTTGACAAGCTCTTGCATCCCCGCTGATTCTATCTGAAAGATCCCCTGCGTCGTTCCCTGATTCAGAAGAGCAAACGTTTGCGGATCGTCCAGGGGAAGATTGACCCAGTCAACCTCAACGCCCCTTCCTGTCCTGATCGCATCCACTGTGCTCTGGATAGAGGTAAGCGTCTTCAATCCCAGGAAATCGATCTTGAGCATCCCGACGGCATCGAGCGGCTTCATGGCATACTGGGTGACGACAAGTTCTGAGTCCTTTGCGAGGCAGACGGGAATTCTCTCGGTAATCGGATCCCCGGAGACAATCACTCCGGCAGCGTGGACCCCTGTGTTGCGCACAGATCCTTCCAAGGTGCGTGCAAGATCCACCCATCTCTTGATCTCAGGATCCGCCTCATACTGGGAACTCAACTCGGGGTCGATCTCCAGAGCCCTTTTGAGCGTCATCGTCGGGTCTTCGGGAACAAGCTTGGAGAGCGCGTTCACTTTCGCAAGGGGAATGCTCAAGACGCGCCCGACATCCTTAAGCGCCATCTTGGCTTTCATCGTCCCAAAGGTGATGATCTGCGCAACCTTCTCCTTGCCGTACTTTCTCACCATGTACTCGATCACTTTGGAGCGGCCCTCCATGCAGATGTCGACATCAATATCGGGGTAGGAGATCCTCTCGGGATTGATGAAGCGCTCAAAGAAGAGATTAAATCTCAAAGGATCAATGTTGGTCACTCCGATCAAGTAAAGGATAATAGAGCCTGCGCCCGACCCCCTTCCAGGCCCGACGGGAATCCCTTCTCTTTTTGCCCAATCGATAAAGTCATAAACGATGAGCAGATAGTCGCACATCTCTTTGGAGATGATGATCTCGAGCTCTCTTTCCAGCCGCTCTTTGACCGCCTCCAGAGGATCTTGACCAAGACACTTCTCCCGAATCTTCGCAAGGCTACCCTGGGGATAGCGCCTTTCGATCCCTTCATAAGAGAGTCTTCTTAACGTCTTTGCAGCCTCCTTGACGCGCTCTTTTTCGGTGTACTCTCTTCCCTCTAAATGCGGAGGCACAAAGACCGGATAGTATTTCGCCCGAAAATCGAGCTCTACAGTACACGCCTCTGCAATGCGGACTGTATTTTCCAGAGCCTGAGGAAAATCGGGAAAGAGCGCCTGCATCTCGGCCGCTGACTTGAAGTAAAACTCATGGGTCGCTAAGGCCTTCCTTTTAGGATTGAGGATGCGCTCCTTTAGATTGCCAAAAGAGTCCTTTTCCCAAATTTCCACCGGCTCTCCTGACTGAACATTCATCAAGATTTCATGCGCTCTCCAATCTTGCTGTAAAATGTAAGAGACGGTATTCGTCGCCACGCAAGAGATCGCCCGCTTCAAAGAGATCTCTTTCAAGCGCGACGCCACCTTTTCCTCTTTGTGGACCAGGTCGTGATATTTTTGAAAGAGCCACGCCTCTTTGTCGATCCCCTCTTCCAAAGCTCTTTCGCGTGTCATCCGGTGACATTGCACTTCGAAAAAAAAGTCTTCTTTGAACAGCTCTTGAAACCAGTCGATCTCCCGGATCAGCTCCTCCTCTCTATCCTGAGCGATGAGAGTCGAGAGGAATCCCTTAGTTCCCCCGGACAGGCAGATGAGCCCTTCGCGATGCTTTTTTAGAAGCTCTCGATCGATACGCGGCACATAATAAAACCCTTCCAGGTGGGCAAAGGAGCTCAGCTTACAGAGATTCTGGTAGCCGGAGCGATCCTTTGCCAAAAAGAGCAGCTCATAGCCGCAAGGAGAGCCGACCATCTTTTTCTTTTCATGGCGAGAAGAGGGGGCCATGTACAGTTCGCATCCCAAAAGGGGTTTCACCTTCCGCTTCCGGCAAGCCTTATAAAAATCGATTGCCCCAAAGAGGTTCCCCTGATCGGTAAGCGCCAGGGCAGGCATTTCAAAAGCAGCAGCCGACTCCACAAGACTCCCAATCGATGCAGACGAGTTAAGGATCGAGTACTGAGAATGGACGTGAAGATGCACAAAAGACATAAGCAAGAGAATATAGGATAGGGAAAAAAGGATAAAGCTTTAGCCCGCATTTCTCACACCCTCTCGGGAAACTTGCACACTCTGTCGACCGATCTTGACTCTCTGGTGGGCGAGGCCGTATTACACAACACTGTCCTCGCCCACCAGAGAGCCAATCTCGATCAACGTAAGCGGCAATTTTCCGCGAGATTGTGTGAGAAATACGGGTTAGCTCCCGCAGTCAAAATCGGGAATCTCGAGATCGCCGTCAATATGGATTCTATGTTCTCTGTGCGGGAGCGACCCGGCATTCTTGCGGTGGAAGAGAGCATAGAGCTGCAGCCCTAAGCAGATGGCTCCGGATCCTATAAAGAGAGCAAAAGGCAAAAGCCCTCCCGTCGCAAAAGAGAGCGCAAGAGCACTTCCCGCGGCCAAGCCGGCTAAAAGAATCAGGGATAGGACAGCGAGTATCTTACGATCGGATCGTCCCCCTCTCTCTTCTTTTACAGCATCCATGTAGTCCTTGATGTCATTGAGAACAAGGAAGAGAAGATTGAGCAGGATACTTGCTCCAATCATCAACACGCTGCCCAAGCCCGAGGTGAAAATAATTGCACAGACGCTTAAGGAAAGAGCTGCGATAAAAAGCGAGAACTCTTTGGACTCCACTCTGATTCTATCCTGAAGATCGCCTAAAAGAACGTTGAGAACCCTTTTCTCCATATCCAAGATCTCACCCGCTTGTTCAAGGCGGACATCTTCTAATTTCATCTTTGCCAAGCGAGTCAAAGAGGAGGCAAAGTTCGGATCGGACGCACACTTCTGTTGAATCTTTAAAAACGTCTGTTCTGAAGAAGCTTCAGCTCCCAAAGCCGTCTTGATCTTTTGCACGCCTTCTACAGCGCCTTTGATCTTTTCCAGTTTCCACTTCAGCGTTCGCTCAAAAGAGACGGCAAACTGTTTATCCTTCCGAAACATCTCTTCCAACCCTCGGATGATTTGATCTCCCGACGCCTCTTCTCCGAGCTCACTTCGGAACTTTTTCAGCTGAGCTTTTACGTAGCGCGCTTCGCTCAGTCGGAACAGAGAGCGCAAGAAATAGCCAGACCAGGTAACAATGGACAAAATGGCGACAAATTTACCAAATAGCTCCATCGTATCGAGCAGGGCAGGGCAGAGAACGAGGCAAAGACTCAAAATATGAATCACTCTTTGAGGAAGCGCTAATAGCGCGCGGACAAAGCTGGAGATCCCGATTTGTAAATTTGTCGCCGCCATCCCTTTTCCGGCAATGTCTTCTTTAGGGCTCTCGCTCCCCCCCCGAATTCCTTGAAGAGTGTAATGTATCCCTTTGACAAGAGTGCAAGCGTCTCCAAAGACCCCGAAGCAACGGCTCTCCACTCCTGATGAAGGAGCGGAAAGTCCCGTTTTTTCAAAAAGCCGGGGGACATCCGCTGCAAGAGCGCGCAAATCTCCCGTCAGATTCATGGTCCCAAAGGCAAGGCGGCCCACTAAATCTTTAGGCGGATCCGCTACCTTCGGAGCCGCTCCCTCCACAAGAGGGAAAGGATCCGTCTCCCTTCCGATGACTTCACATCCTGCCATATTCCCTTCTTCTTTTTTTTAGAGTTATCCTGAAGCCGCCGCCTCGGCAAGAGGCCCTTCTTCCTCTTCATCTCTTTCAAAGCCCAGCTTGGGGTTCGTCTTGACTCTCCATAAAGGAGCAAGCAGCGTCATGGCGATGACCCCGCATAGGCCTAAAATGCAAAAAAATCCCCACCAGCCCCACACTTCCGTGATCTTGCCCAGGGGATATCCGGCCGTCGCGGCTCCGAGATAGGCTACCCACCCCACAAAGCCCGTGGCAGTCCCCGCCGCTTTTTTATGGGAGAGCTCAGCTGCCGCCATTCCAATGAGCATCTGCGGTCCAAAGACCGTAAAGCCCAGGGAAAACAAAATCGCGGAATCGAGAAGGAACCAGCCCTGCGGCACCATCCAAAAGGCGCCGAGGGAGAGGATCACTCCGAGAGTAAAGAAAAGATTTACAGGCCCGCGCCTTCCCTGAAACAGCCTATCCGAAATCCAACCTGAGGCAAGACTGCCGAAGATCCCCCCCACCTCAAACCAGCTGATCGTCGCTCCGGCTGCCAGCAGCGAGTACCCCTTCTGCTCCACCAAATAGAGGACGCTCCAGTCATTGACAGCCGTGCGGATGATGTAAATAAAAAAATAAGAGAGCGCCAAAACCCAGATGTATCTGTTCCTGAGGACATACTCAAAGAGAAGCTCCTTTAAAGAGAGCTCCGTTTCCTTTTTCCTTAAGGAGCTGTCTCCGTCATTTCGAAATTTTTCAATAGAAGGAAGTCCCAGCGATTGAGGGGTGTCGCGCAGGCGATTGATCACAATTATCCCCATCAAGATGCAGAGCCCGCCCGGAACGTAGAGAGCATAGCGCCAGCCGAAATAGGTCGCACAAAGAGCTGCCAGAAGAGGGATGAGGGCGCCGCCCACGCTATGCGACGTATTCCAGACCCCCCACCAGGTCCCCCGTTCGTTTTGGGAATACCAGTGCAAAAGAAGCTTTGCGCAGGGAGGCCATCCCCATCCCTGGAACCAGCCGTTCAAGCTCCAAAAGAGGGCAAAAAAGAGGATGGAAGAGGAGAGGCCGAAAAAGATGTTGCAAAGACCCGTCAAAATAAGACCCACTCCCATAAAATAGCGGGGATTGGAGCGGTCGCCGAAGATGCCGCTGACAAATTTGGAAATGCCGTAGGTAATCGAAAAGACGCTGGCTAAAAATCCGAGGTCCGCCTTATCAAAACCCAAATTCTGCATGAGAGCAGGCATGGCGAAAGTGAGGCTTTTTCGGGAAAAATAGTAGAAAATGTAGCCCAGAAACATCCCGGAAAAGATGCGAAGACGCCAGTATTTATAGCGCTTCTTCACGACATTGTGATCCTGAATCTCCACCGCCGCTTTGGCAGGCCTCAAAAAGTCAAATAAGCCCATTTTTCTCTCCCGGTCTACAACCGCAATTCACCACTAATATTTTATCTTTATTTAAATTAAATGTACATTGCGTAAATATTATTAATAATAAGTAAAATGTTTATTCTCTAATTTTAAATAAATCCGCGTTCCGGTTAAAGGCAGGCGGTATAAACTCGACTTTGCAGCCTCAAAAATTGTTTATGTATAAGACGGATAGTTCAAAATAAAGAATAACAACATCGGCGCGAAGCGGACTTTGAATCTTCCGAAGAGGTTCTGAAAAAGGAGAATTAGAGGTCGGCCGAGGGCTCTTCGGAGACGGTCGCTTCCTGAAGAAGGGGAGGCTCCTTTTCTCTTTCTTTCGAACAGAAGCGCGGATGGGTCTTTGCCCTCCATAGGGGAGCGAGAAGAAGCGTGCTTAAGACGCCGCATACCCCGATGACGACAAAAAAGCTCGACCATCCCCATATTTGCGTGATCTTCCCCAAGGGAAAGCCGGCAGCGGCGGCGCCCAGGTAGGAGATCCACCCGATGAACCCTGTCGCAGTACCGGCAGCCTTTTTGTGAGAGAGCTCGGCTGCTGCAATCCCAATCAGCATCTGAGGTCCGAAGATAAAAAAACCAATGAAAAAGAGCAGCGCCGAATCGAGAAGCATCATTCCCTGAGGGGCATACCAGAGAGCCGCAACGGAAAAGATGCAAAAGAGACTAAAGAGCGTATTGATGGGCCCGCGTTTTCCTTTAAAAATTTTATCCGACGCCCATCCGGAGGCAAGGCTTCCAAAAAAACCGCCGACCTCAAACCAGGAGACGCTTGCTCCTGCGGCGATCATGGAATAGTTTTTTTCCTCAATGAGAAAGAGGATGCTCCAATCATTAATGGCGGTCCGGATGACATAAACAAAAAAATAGGCAATCCCCAGAATCCAGATGTAGCGATTGCGCAACACGTACTCGACGAGCAGTTCCCTGACGGAAAGCTCTCTATCATCATCGTGGTCATTGCTCGGGTAGTCATTTCGATGCTTCTCAATAGAGGGAAGACCGAGAGATTGGGGTGTGTCGCGCAGACGATTGATAATGAAAAAGCCCACTAAAATACTGAGAAGCCCCGGAATATACATCGCATAGCGCCATCCATAGTATTGGGCGCAAAACGCTGCCAAAATAGGAATGAGGGCTCCGCCCACGCTATGAGAAGTGCTCCAAAATCCCCACCAGGTTCCTCTCTCTTTTTGAGAATACCAGTGGGTCAGCAAACGGGCGCAAGGAGGCCATCCCCATCCCTGGAACCATCCATTCAATCCCCAGAACAGAGCAAAGAGGCTGATAAGCGAGGAGAGCCCGAAGACAATATTGAAGACTCCCGTCAAGATCAGGCCAAAGGCCATGAAATAGCGGGGATTGGAACGGTCGGCTAAAATCCCGCTGAGGAACTTGCTCAACCCGTAGGTAATGGAAAGAACGCTGACCAAAAACCCCAGATCGCTCTTGTCGAATCCCAGGTCGCGCATGAGAGCCGGCATGGCAAAGGTAAAGCTCTTGCGGGTAAAATAATAGAAGATGTAGCCCGTGTACATCCCATAAAAGATGCGCTTGCGCCAATATTTGTATCGCTCTTTGACAAGCTCCGGATCCTGAATCTCCGGAATGTGCGGGGCCGGAGCAAAAAGGCTAAATAGACTCACGCTAATTCCTCATTATGGTAAGATTAAAAACAAGTGAATATCTCATCCATTGCATTATGAGTGATCCCTATAAACCGATTGAACGCATTCCTCCGACAGATGAAGTGAGCCGCGTACAGCGCATCGAGAGCTACAAACAAGACAAACGGGACCAAAAGGAACCTTCTCCGAAAAAAGAACCTCCCTATTTTGCATTCATTGCCTCTCTCTTTAACAAACTCTTTTCATTATTTCAAAAAAAGAGCGCAGAAACTGTTAAGCGAAAAGAATTGATAAAGGATTTAGTCGCCCTCCACGACTTATTTCAACAATTAATCCATCAAGACAGAAGTCACGACCCTTCTTACACTCAAATTTTATCCGTATTATGGCAGACCCTGCTCGTTGATTGCAACCAGCTTGAGTCCTCCCTGGAGGAAAAAGACCCTGCCGTCCTGAAATTCAAACTTTTACTAGAAGAGATTGATCTCTACCCCCCATGGGAGGATCACTCCCTGGGTTTTTATCTGCATAAAAGAGCGGGGACCGACTGGCTTCCCATTCCATTCATGGACATTCTCTATTCTCTGCATGTTGAGGCAAAAAAAAGCCCTTTGCACAACTCTTTAGAAAAGTGGTGTGCGCTCATCGCCGAAATCCAAGAAAACTTGTGAAAAAAGGCCTTCTCTAATAGAGTAATTGCACTATTTGGAGGAGCTTTATGAAGTATTGGTTTTATTCTTGCGGAGTGTCACTTTGTTTCATCTTGGGAATTCAGGGAGCTGAAGAAAAAACCAAGGAGCCTTCTGAGATGAAGAACTCCCCGGATGTGACAAAAATTTCAGAAGCACTGGGACATCTAATTGCAAAAAATCTACTTGATATGGGGATCAAGATCGATATTGCCCAAGTGGTCAAAGGCCTTAAAGACTCATCGTCCGGAAAAGACTCCCCTTTAAGCGAAAAAGAGTGTCTTGAAGCCCTCTCTTCTGCTCAAGAGAAGGCCTTTAAAGAAAAGGCTCAAAGCAACCTGAAAGAGGCTGAAGCCTTTCTTACGAAACGCGGTCAAGAAACGGGCGTTACCTCTATAGAAGAGGGGAAGCTTCAATACAAGGTAGAAAAAGAGGGGGCCGGCGACGCGGTCCAGGAGCACGGATCGCCTCGTGTGATCTATTCGGGAAAACTTCTGGAAGGAAAGGTTTTTGGCGCCTCTAAAGAGAGCGAAGTGCTCTCTCTTGACGAACTCATCCCCGGTCTAAAGAAAGGGCTCATTGGCATGAAAGAGGGAGAGAAACGCACTCTATACATCCATCCCGATCTGGGATACGGCACGGCGGGCATGCTCTCTCCCAACTCGCTTCTCATCTTTGAGGTGGAGATCGTCAAAGCTCAAGAGATCTTTCCGCCTTCACCTCCCCGGATGGCCACGCAATCAACTCTTGTTGAAGAGGCTTTACCGCAAAAAGAACTCTCTTCATTGGAACAAGAGGACGCCGCATTACGCTAAAGAGTAGAGAAACAGCTTTCGCAGCCTGTTTTTCTCTTCTTCTTGAAAGAGACAAACTGTGAAACTCGAACTTTGCAACTTTTTGGGCCCGAAGGCCTCGAGATATTTGCTCTCGGGGGAGTTATTTAATTCGGGTAGGAAGGGGTTAAAAACCCCTTCCTGGTTTAAAGAATCTCCCAGTTCGACCGTAGGTCGAACGTCCGAAAGCAAATAGACGAGGCAGGCGGGTCCAAAAAGTTGCAAAATTGAGTGAAATGGAAATCATCCTCTTCGAGCCGGAAATTCCCCAAAACACGGGAAATGTCGTCCGCACCTGCGCTGTGACAGGGACGCGCCTCACTTTAGTCCGCCCTTTAGGCTTCTCCCTCTCCGATCGCTGGCTCAAGCGCGCAGGACTGGACTACTGGAAAGAAGTAGAGATGGCGGTCATCGATGATTTGGAAGCTCATCTTGCAGAAAAGGGGAGCCGTTTCTTCTTTTTCTCAAGCCACGCCAAAGCGCACTATACTTCGATTTCCTTTACACCAAGCGATCTTTGCATCTTCGGCTCTGAAACAAAAGGGCTGCCTCAACCCTTTTTCGAGAAGTGGAACTCGCTTTTTTTCACTATTCCCATGAAAGCAGGAGCGCGGTGCTTGAACCTTTCCAACTCCGTGGCCGTCGTGCTCTACGAAGCCTTAAGACAGCAGAACTTTATTTTGCAGAAAGGATGAACTCTTTGAGTTGCGCGGCGTCCCGCAGGCCGACAACGCGTCCGACCTCTTTGCCTGCTTTGAAAAGAATGAGGGTAGGAACGGAGGTAATATGATATTCGGAGGCAATCTCTTGACACTGATCGATATCCAATTTCACAAGAGTTGCCTGCCCGGCGACCTCTTTTGCCACCTTTTCTAAGACAGGGGCTAGCATTCTGCATGGGCCGCACCAATCGGCAAAAAAATCAACCAGCACGACTCCCTTGTTGATCTCGTCTTTAAAGTTCTCTCCCGCCACCTTCATCACCTCCGCATGGATCATACACGCCTCCTTAAAGTATACCGAACGCACTTGAAAAATGGGATTTGGGCCGATGTGCGATCGTCGAACCCCAAGGCTTTGGCGCAGCCGAAATACAAATTTTTCAAGTGCGTTCGGTATAAGGTCGCATTTTAGATGAGGATCAATTTTTTTCGCCAGCAGAACTTTTTTGGTTCGGAACATGAGTCGCATTATAAAGAGTCTGCAAGTTGTGTCGGACCGTATCATCCAAACCGGGCCCATCAAACACTAGGAGCGGGGACTTCCTTAAACTCCCTCTGGACGAAATCTCGCATTTTCCTCTATGATGTACTCTAATTTTTAGCTTTGAACGAAAGAAGGTCCGATGGAGACACGAAAACGGTGGCAACTATATCTGATTGTAGTTGTTGTCCTTCTTACAATTTATAATATTCTCCCGACTATTTTCTACTACTCCAAGCCGCTCCACGAGCCCATTGGAGAAAGGGAAGGCAACAGGGTGGCGTTAAGCATTGCAAAGCGCGTCAACTCCCTGGAAGGGGACGCCATCGATTGGCTTCGCTCCTTCTTCCGCCTCCTGAAAATCAAACCCTCATCTTTGACCTTTAATCTTGAGAGTCCGGAAGTCATCACCCTGCAATTCAAAAGCAATGAAGAGGCGGAGACGCTCCGCCGCTACCTTCCTCGATCCGGAGAGATGATCGCCTTCGCCCCTTCTCAACTCGCATTACAAAGCTCTTCTCAGGAAGTGGGGAGCAAACAGGTCGTCGTTCAAAGGCGCATTCCTATCCACTTCAACCTCGATCAGCTCAGTTCTTATTTTCAATTTTCTCAAAAGTGGGACCTTCAAGGAGAGGCGACTCCTCTCTACAAAGCAATTGTTCAAGACCGCGCCATCGAAATTGCTCTGGCTGTGGGAGGAACGAGCGAAAATGCGGAATATACGCTGGCTGCTCCAGGCAATCTGAAAGATCCCGAAGCGCAAGAGATCATTAATCAGGTAGCGCAAAATGTGGTCGCTTTTGTCCGCACCTTTGGAGAAGAGACGGCTATCGCCAAGCGCTATTTTGCAAGCTTTAGTCAGGTGGAATCAGACGATCGCTCCTCCCTGATCTCCGGGTTTTCACGCTCATTGGAAGAGCTAAAAAAGATGTATACCGCAGAAAAAAACGCCCTGTCTCAAAAAGAGGCGGAAAAAAGAGCAGGCGGCGCTTTTTTAGATACCCTCAGCAAACAACGCCTGGAGCTTCTTTCCAGCAAGCTTAAAAATTTGACGGCGGCGTCAGAGGTGCTGAGCCGCCGGCAAAGCCTCTTTGCGGCAGGGCAGGAGCCTCTTACTTATCCCTCTCTTCAAACGCTGTTACAACAAAGCGATGCTTCAATCAACCCTAAAACAGGCATGCAAATTCTCTCTTTAGAGGGCCGCAATCCCTTTATTGAAAGCCTGTCCATCGATTGGCAGAATGAAAAGATCTTTCTTACGCCCTATTCCGATCTCACCGCTTATCTTACTGAGCTCGAACAGCAAAAGAGTCTCTCTCACTTCTCCCGTGCAAATCAGTTTCTCATCGATGAGATCGCCGCCCTCGCTCGAAAAAGCCAGGAAAAGATCGTTCCCTCTCAGGAGAGATTTGAAATTGGCTTAAGTTCCTTGCAAAACAGCAACAGCTTTTTGCTCCTTCCCTTGAAGCGGATAGGAAAAGCTCTCGTCTCCCAGGTGAAAGAGGGCCTTTCTACACACTGGAGCCCCAGGCATCCCGATCTGATCAAGGAAAACTTTCCCATCTGGGATTACGACACCTATCTCTCGCTCCCTCCCGCCCAAAAGAAAGTGGGATTGATTGTCTTCTCTCCTGCAGACTCGGCGGAATCTCCTCCCAAGGGCTTCCGCATGAATTCGATCTATGTCATTGCAAAAGGGATACAGAGAATCCTGGAGAAATTCGAAGCTTCGCCTCACTCCGAGTCGGCAAAGCAATTCTTAAGCGACTTCCAGGAGCTCCGCGCGCTTCTGCAAAAAAGAGGATTTTATGGCCGTCCCGCTACACTGCTTACTTTTGACCATCAAGTCGCGGGGGATTTTATTTTTGAAGCAAGAGATTACTATCAAACCGTTTTAAAAGCCTCTAGAGAAAACTTTACAGTGTATGGAACAGGCCGCTACGCCACGCTGGAATGCAGCAGCCTCGAACAACGCATCCTTGCCCAAAACAAGATCGACAATGCCATCCATGAAGATCTTTTGAAGTGGAGAGATAACTACAATGTCGCAAAACTGGGCCTTCGAGGATTAAGACCCACTGACGTTCCCAAGCCCACTCAAAGCCCTCTCTTTAGTAATTTTAAGCTGAGTTTGAGTAAATATTTCCGCGGAGATGACCGAAAAATTCTTCACTGGGGCCTTGATCTGTCGGGCGGCAAGACAGTGCAGCTCGAACTCAGAGACACCCGCGGCCGTCCTGTCACCCAGGAAGCCGATATCAACCAAGGGATCAACGAGCTCTTCAACCGCGTCAACAAGATGGGCGTCTCGGAGGTGGGGATCCGGCGTGAAGGGAATTTTATCACGCTTGACTTTCCAGGCTCTCAAAGCTGGTCTGCTCAAGAGCTTGTCAAAGCCTCTTCCATGTTCTTCCATCTGGTCAACGAAAAATTTTCCACATTAAACTCCGGTCTCTCGATGAGCGTCGATCGTTTTCTGCAAGAAGTGTGGAACGAAGCGGACGTCACAGGAAAAAAAGAGATTGAAGAAATTAACGCCATTGCCTGGAAGCATCTTTACGGAGATTCGCTCGACCCCGACATCGTCGAGCCGCGCACTGCCGCTGCAAAGGTTCTCTACGACAACGGTTTACGCCTTGCCCTTCCGCAGGATTCCGATGTCAGCAGCGCCTTTAACGACTCCCTTTCCAAGATCGCCATCCTGAGGGGAGAAGAGCTGGCCGACTGGCACGGGCAGACGCATCCCCTTTTAATCGTCTTTCGCAACTATGCTCTCGAGGGCTCCGACCTCGAAAATATCCACGCCGCCTACGATCCCACCAAAGGCAATTACCTCTCATTCAGCGTGCGCAGCTCCCGCACCACAGCGGAAGGAGAAAAGACAACCCCGCGCGCCGATCTTTTTGCCTGGTCTTCTCAATTCTCCAAGGAGAAGATCGCCGGCACTCCGAATGAGATCTATTCTCGAGGCCAGGGCTGGCGCATGGCCGTGATTTTAAATAGCTCGATCATCAGCGCGCCGACGCTTGATGCTCCGATTCGCGACAACGCCACGATTACGGGAAGCTTTACGCAACGCGAGATAAATGCCATGGAAGCGGATCTAAAAGCGGGATCCCTTACTTTCACGCCCAAAATTCTTTCGGAAAAAAATGTCAGCCCCGATCTTGGCGTTAAAGAGCGTTACAAAGGCATTTTCGCAACCGGACTGGGCCTTCTTCTCGTCATCCTCTCGATGCTCCTCTACTACCGCTTTGGCGGCCTGATCGCTTCGGCAGCTGTTATTTTTAATCTTTTGATCATGTGGGCAACTTTGCAAAATCTGGAAGCGACGCTTACGCTGCCCAGCATTGCGGGAATCATCCTCACCATGGGGATGGCGGTGGATGCCAACGTGCTTGTCTTTGAGAGGATCCGCGAGGAGTTTGCGCTCACTCAAAGACTGGCTTCATCCGTCATGACCGGTTACAGGAAGGCGTTTTCTGCCATCTTTGACTCAAACCTCACTACTATCATTGCTGCGATCGTCCTTCTTCAATTTGACTCCGGCCCCATCCGCGCCTTTGCCATAACACTTATCATCGGGATTATCTCTTCCATGTTTTCTGCCCTTTTTATGACGCGTTTTTTCTTTGCCGGATGGGTTAAAAATCCTAAACATCAGCGCCTGTCGATGGCTCAGTGGATCAAGACGACGCGGATCGACTTCATTAAATATGCAAAGATCGTCCCGCTGATCTCTCTTGTGATCATCTTGGCAGGCTCGATTGCCTCGTTTGCCAAAAGAGAGACCCTTCTGGGCATGGACTTTACAGGAGGATACGCCCTCAATTTTGAGCTGGAGCCCCGATTGGATCAAAACTACCGCCCCCTTGTTGAAGCGGCCCTCATGAGAGAGGGACTCTCTCCCCGCGATTTTCAAATACGGGAGCTCACGCCCTCCAATCACATCCGCCTGTTCCTAAGCCGCAGTTTAGATAAAGAGGGCAGTCCTTTTTACGGCCTCCCCCCCGAGACAGAAAGCGAAGAGATCGGCTACCTCTATGAGAAAAACCCTCGCATCTCCTGGATTGTCGACAGACTAAACGCCGCCGGCCTCAAGATCCTTCCAGCCTCTTTGGAAAGGCTGGAAAAGAATTGGACCGATGTCAGCGGTCAAATTTCGCAAAAGATGCGCCATCAGGCTTTTCTCGGACTCGCGATTGCTCTTTTCTGCATCCTCCTCTACATCACCTTCCGTTTTGAGTTTACGTATGCTTTTAGCGCTACCGTCTGTCTGGCCCATGACGTCTTGATCAGCTTGGGCGCCATCGGCCTTCTGCACTACTTCCGCGTACCCATCCAGATCGACCTGACCCTTGTCGCCGCCTTGCTGACCATCGTCGGCTACTCGCTTAACGATACCATCATTGTCTTCGACCGCATCCGAGAAAATCTTAAACTCCATCGTAAAGAGTCTCTTGTCGCTATTGTCAATCACTCCCTTAATGAGACCTTGAGCCGCACTCTTATGACGTCGCTGACTACCCTTCTCGCAATCCTCCCTCTGGTGTTTTTAGGTGGAAGCACCCTTTTCGGATTTGCACTCGTCATGACAATCGGAATTGTCTTCGGCACGCTCTCTTCGCTCTATATCGCATCGCCCTTGATGCTCTACCTCAACAAGAGACGTTCCGAAAAGAACTCTTCTCTTGCAAAGAGCTCTTCCTCTAGCGGCTAAGTGACGATTGAAGCGGTTTGGATTCTCGACCGCACGCCTCTTTTAGCTTGCCTTAAAAAAGAAAATTCATGCCTAATCATGATTATTCTCTCTGATGATAGAACGTTAACCCTGCAACAAGAGATGAAGTGAGATAGAGAGGAGTATTAATTAAAGTTTTTTCTTGACAATCTCCCGGGATAGCCATGGAAAAGTCCTCCCAGCAAGAGACGATCTGGATCTACCCAAAGATGGATCCACAGTGGGTGGAGACGATTATCCAAGAGTTTAAAATCCATCCTGTCACGGCGCAAGTTCTCGCCTCCAGAGGGTTTGTCTCCCTAGAAGAGATTAATCATTACCTTTATTCCAAGTTACCCGATCTTTTTGATCCCTTTTTACTTCCTAATATGGATCTCTCTGTCGACAGGCTCTATGACGCTTTTCGAAATAAAGAGAAGATCCTCATTTATGGAGATAATGACGTCGACGGGATGACCGGGTCCGCTCTTCTTACCGAATTCTTTCGCTCTCTGGATCTGCCCGTCTTCTGCTACATTCCTTCTCCTAACCTGCTCAAGCAAAACCCCATGCTGGACGGACTCTTTTTTGGCATGAGTCATGGCTGCACACTTATGATCACCGTCGACTGCGGCATCTCGTCTGTTAAAGAAATTGCTGAAGCTCGCGGCAGAGGGGTCGACGTGATCGTCACGGATCATCATGAACCCACCATGCACCTTCCGCCGGCATGCGCCATTTTGAACCCCAAGCTTAAAGAGAGCAGCTACCCCAATCGGGAACTGACTGGGGTTGGAGTGGCCTTCAAGCTTGCGCATGCCATCACAAACCACCTCATCTCGCAAGGCGACATGAGCACCCGCAAAATCGACTTAAAGAAGTTCCTTGATCTCGTTGCCTTGGGAACCATTTCGGATATGGGCTCTCTTCTGGGAGAAAATCGCATCCTCGTTCGCTACGGCCTCCGCCAGCTGCGCAAGACCAGAAGGATCGGCCTGACCAAACTCTTTGAAGTGTGCGAGGTGAATACAAGCACCATCTCTCCGTTAGATATCGCCGCCAAGGTCGCTCCCAGGCTAAACAGCCTAGGCCGCATTGCCGATCCCAACAAAGGAGTTGAGCTCCTTTTAATTTTAGACGAACAAGGCGCTGAAAAGCTTGCCGGAGAGCTTGAATTCAACAATGTCGAGAGGCAAAAGATCGAAAGAAAAGACTCTGAAGACATTGACGTCTACCTGTGCAAGCACCCTGAGGTCTTGAGAAACAAGGGAATTGCCCTCCAGTCTAAAAAATGGCATCCCGGCATCATTCCCATCATCACTGCGCGCATTGCCCGGCAATACAATCGTCCCACCGTCATTATCGCCATCGACGAGGGGATCGGAAAGGGCTCTTTACGCACCATTCCCGAATTTCCTCTGCTTTCTGTCTTAAATGACAACGCGGATCTCCTCCTCAATTACGGCGGACACGATTATGCCGCCGGTTTGACCATCAAGGAGGAAAATATCGAGTTGTTCATGGAAAATTTCCTCTCAGCTGCCGCCAAAAAGCTCACCCAAGAGGATATTTCCTTTAAATTAAATCTTGATGCGCAAATCGATTTCAAAGACCTCACCTTTGATTTCATGGAGTCGCTGCAGCTTCTGGAGCCTTTTGGAAACGAAAATCCCCCGCCCGTTTTTTATTGCGACGCCCAGCAGGCATGGCCGCCCAAGATCGTTGGAAAGACGCATTTAAAACTCTATTTGGAACAAAACGAACGGATTCTAGAAGGGATCGCGTTTGGCATGTCCGACAAGCGCTCCCAACTCTGCAAAAAAGGCCTAACTCTGCACATTGCCTTTACGCCTCACATCAACGTCTTTTTGAATAAATCCAGCATCCAGCTGCAAATCAAGGCGTTCAAATTTCCAGAAAAAAATCATCTTTAGAGAGCATATGGAATGCGCACATCTCCTGCAGGAACTGTTTTAAATAACCTGAGGACTGCTCTCTTCTCTTCCAAGATAATTTTCTTTATACTGCCTGATGTCAGTAATGTGAATCACCCACGCAGCACCTTTGCGCACCGCTTTCATGTGGCCCACGCGCGTCGCATAATAAATCTTTTGCGCCGGCACGCCTAGCATCCTGGCCGCTTGATTGATGGAATAAAATCCCTTTTCATTATCAAAAAGGAGTTCTCCATTAAACATCGACTTGGTTCTTGAATACTTTTGCCGGCGATATTCGGAAAGGTCGTCAAGATCAATCATCCAACGTGTCGCGCCCTTTTTTGCCTTTAGCTTGCCCTGTTTGATGGCAACGTAAATCGCTTGGCGGGTTACGTTGTTAATACGCGCTGCTTCCGTAATGGAAACAATCTTTTTCTCAACCGCGGACGGTTGACTCCCCATATACTGTGGAGTGCTTTCTCTTTCGAATTCCATGGTTTTTATTTTCCTCCTATTAATTCAAAAAATTATGTTATATGTTTTAAACTTTTTTTTTAAAGCTTTTTTTTCTCCGGCGCCTCGAAACGTCGAGAAGCGTTAGGGAGAATATTTATATCTTCTTTGATCATTAATTATCTCATTATGTGATGATTAGTTCAACCATTTATTCGGCATTTTTCTATTTTTGAACAATAACTCCTTTCAAAAAAGGAACATTTCCAGCGGCAAGAAACTGCTAAGCAATTAACTTCCAGCGGCTTAGAAAAAAAACCTGCTCCTCTGCCGGGATAGCATAGGAGCCGTGATTTAAAAAATTAGGAGAGAACATGGAGGACGAAGCCGGTCTAATAAGATGCGGTAGATACACATGAACTCGGGCCCTAAGGCCCGAGAATTTTTGCGGTTTGGGGCTGAGTGTCGTACTCGGCCCAACCCGTCTTTTGAAAATACCCGGCCTTTAAGGGCCGGGTTTCCCAACGGGGGAGGAATGAACTTCCGGCTGGCTTAAAACTCTCCCTTTGTTCTACTCTTAATTCATAGTCGGATTTGCGTCTATTCACGTGTAAAGATGAAGGTTCTCAAGCTCGCGAGTTGTCTTTTTTTCGTCCTCCTTCTCTCCTATGGAGAGGCGCGGGCTCCTCAATTAACCGCTCATGACGCCCGCATCAAGGTTGAAGAGATCTTAAAGGCTCATGCCACCCATCACAAGCTCAAACCGGAACTCATTCGGCGGGCGCTTGGCAACTACATCGAGGAACTGGACCCCGGAAAGACCTACTTTATCAAAGACGATATCAAGATATGGCTGGAACCTTCTGAGGAGCTGATCGTAAAAACTATCAAAGACTTTAAGAACGAAGCATTTACGACTTTTGAAGAGATCCATGAGGTGATGATTTGCGCAATCGCCAGGCGCAATGCTCTCGAGGGGAAAATCGACTCTAACAACCTACCCAAAAATGTGCAGCCGGCGGAATTTAAAGAGATCGATTGGGTTCTTTCGGAAGATGAGCTCTTCAATCGCCTGATACGCATCCGTTCCCTCCAAATCGAAACGGCAGAAAAGCTCGAGCAGGAGACAAAACAGCAGTTTTTACAGCGCCTGGGAAAAAGACGCTATGCACGGGAAGAAGAACTCATTACACACTCCCCAACAGAGAGACGGCAAGTCGTTCTCTCTTATGCGCTTAAGTCGATCAGCTCCGCTCTGGATTCCCAGACGGCATATTTTACTCCGTCTGAAGCGAGCCAATTTATGATTCAGGTCCAGCAGAGGCTCTACGGAATCGGAGCCCAGCTGCGAGACGATCTTAACGGAATTACTGTCCTTCGTCTCTTAGACGACGGACCCGCCAGCCTGGGCAAAAAGCTGAAAGTGGGCGATCGCATCATTGCAGTCAATGGAGAGACCATTGTAGGAATGGACTTAATCGATGCCGTCGAGCTGATTCGCGGGCCTCAAGGAACCCGTGTGGAGCTCACGGTCATCCGCGCAAAAAGCCCGGATAGCCAAAACTCCGAAGAAAAGATAACCATCGAGATTGTTCGAGGAGAGGTCGTTTTAAAGGAGACGCGCTATGAAACAAGCTATGAGCCCTTTGGAGACGGCGCGATCGGCTATCTCCACCTCTTCTCTTTCTACCAGGATTCAAAGAGCTCATCCGCCTCGGATCTTCAGCACGCCATTGAGCAATTGAAACGGGAGCACTCTTTAAAAGGAATCGTTTTGGATCTGCGCAACAATGGAGGAGGACTGCTTCCCCAGGCAGTGGCTGTAACCGGCCTCTTTATCAAGAAAGGCGTCGTAGTCTCTGTTAAGGACAACACAAAAGAGATCCAGCGCCTGCGCAATATCGAGTCCCATGCCGTCTGGGAGGGTCCTTTGATTATCCTGGCCAACAGAGCGAGCGCCTCCGCTGCAGAAATTGTGGCTCAAACGCTCCAGGACTACGGGAGAGCGTTGGTCATCGGAGATGCAGAGACGTACGGCAAGGGAACTTTTCAGACATTTACCTTAGAGGCCTCCAATTTTGGAAAGGTCAATCCCAAGGGAGAGTACAAAGTGACCCGAGGGCGCTACTACACGGTCTCCGGAAAGAGCCCTCAACTCGTCGGCGTAAAACCAGATATCGTCGTTCCCGGGATCCTCTCTCAAATGGAAATTGGCGAGCGGTTCGCTAAATTTCCTCTTCCAAACGACGAGATTCCTGCCAGCTTTGAAGACGACCTCTCAGACATCCCCCCTATTCACCGCGCACAAATCAACCGGCTCTACAAATTTGACCTCCAAACTGTTTTGACCACCTATAAACCTTATCTGGAGACACTGCAAAAAAACTCAGCAAAACGGATCGATTTTAATCAAAATTATCAGAATTTTTTGAGAGAGCTTGAGAAAAAAGAGTTTATGTCCCAATCCATCGAAATTTTCGGCCAGGGCGATCTTCAGCTCAATGAGACGACGAATATCATGAAAGACCTGATTCTTCTTACCTCGGAAGAGTCCCGGATGTCAAATCCTCCTTCTCCCAGGCCATCTGACGCGAAGGCCGCGGCTTAGCTCACAAATGCATCAAAAATGCCTCTTGCAATCCAGCTCTGAATAGCCGATAATCAAGCCGGATTTTATGACAAATGTCCGCGTTCGCATCGCTCCCTCGCCAACAGGCGATCCTCACGTAGGAACGGCCTATATGGCCCTTTTCAACATGATTTTTGCCCGCCATTTCGGGGGACAATTCATCCTGCGCATCGAAGACACCGACCGCGCCAGATCGCGCCCCGAATACGAAGAAAACATCTACAAAGCCCTGAAATGGGCCGGAATCTGCTGGGACGAAGGTCCCGACGTCGGGGGCCCCTATGCTCCCTACCGCCAATCCGAGCGCTCAAAGATCTATCGGCAGTATGCCGAAAAGCTTTTGGCCTCGGGTAACTGCTATGAGTGCTTTTGCACCCCCGATGAGCTCGCCGAAATGCGCACGCTCAGCGCAAAATTGGGCGGCGGCAGGTCGGGTTACAGCCGTAGATGCCGCAACTTAAGTTCTGAAGAAGTGTCAGAGCGGCGCACGGCCGGGCTCTTATCGGTCATCCGCCTCAAGGTTCCTTTATGCGGAGAGTGCGTCTATGAAGACGGGATCAAGGGCAGGACTGCTACACCCTGGGCCGATGTCGATGATCAGATCTTAATCAAATCCGACGGTTTTCCCACTTACCACTTTGCAAATGTCGTCGATGACTATCTCATGAAAATCACCCATGTCATTCGTGGTGATGAGTGGATGACATCCACTCCCAAGCACCTGCTTCTGTATGAAAGCTTCGGATGGACCCCGCCCCTCTTTTTGCACATGCCCCTGCTTTTAGGAAAAGACGGCAAGAAGCTCTCAAAACGAAAAAATCCCACCTCGATCTTCTTTTACAGAGACAGCGGCTATCTTCCTGAGGCCTTTCTCAACTTCCTCTCTCTAATGGGATACCGCATGCACGAAGAGAAGGAGATCTATTCCCTAGACGAGATGATCAAGGAGTTTGACCCTAAACGCATAGGCATTTCTGGAGCGTACTTTGATTTCCAAAAACTCGACTGGCTGAACCAGCACTACCTCATTAACCACATTCCTGAAAGCCAGCTCTGGGACAGGATCAAGGAGTGGGGATTTCACGACGCCTTTATGAAGAAGCTCATGCCGCTCTGCCACACGCGCATCAAAACCTTTGGCGAGTTTATGGAACTCTCCCAATTTTTCTTCATCAACCACCTCTGTTACTCCGAGGAACTCCTCACTCCCTCGAAAATCACGCGGCAACAAGCCTCCTATCTGCTTCAGGCCGTCATCTGGTGCATGGATGAGAATGCGGAGTGGGGAAAGGACGGAATTGAAAAGGCGGCTCATGCCATCAGCGAAGTCTTTGGGGTGCATCTAAAAAAGGTGGCCATTCCCCTGCTCTACGGCGCTCTGACCGGGAAAAGTCAGGGACTGCCGCTTTTTACCTCCGTAGAAATTTTGGGAAGAGACCGCGTGCGTGCGCGCTTGCTTCAGGCAATCGAATTCTTAGGCGGCATCTCCAACAAGAAGCTAGATGAGCTTTCAAAAGCGTGGAAAAAAAGGGAGTGCTCAGCACTGGGAGCGTGATAAAACGTACAACTTGTGTATATACTCCTACCTGATATGATCCTGAAGAACTCTCTCTTCTTCAGAGATGATATAGGTGGGATGGTAGCCATTTTGGTAGCAACCGGACAAGAGAAGCAAAACAACAACTAATGTTAGATTTTTTAATTTCATAAGCTACGCTCAATTTTGCGCGTTTTTGATCACAGAGTGCAATAAGCTCTTTTATTTATTATTTAACGAAAATTATCTTATTTGTCGATGTCAATTGAAACAAAAACTCTCTATTCCCGGGCCTCCCCCTTCCTTGCCCGCCTGAAGGACCGCAAGCTTCTTTCCGGGGAAGGTTCAACCAAGGAAGTCTATCACATCTCTTTGACTATTAAAGAGTCAGAGCTTGACTTCCGACCCGGGGACGCGGTAGCCGTCCTCCCTGAAAACGACCCCCTCTTCGTTGACCCTCTTTTGGAGGCGCTGCATCTATCGGGAAGAGAACCTGTCTTAGATCCCCGGACGAAAGAAGCGCTGCTCTCGCGCGATTTCTTCCTCAAAAGAGCACATCTCGGAAGACTCTCCCTCAAATTCCTCAAAGCCGTAGCCCCGGCCCTTGACGATCCTGCTCTGAGCTCGCTTTGCCAAGAGGACAGGAAAGAAGAACTGACGGCGTTTCTTGACGCAACGGAGCCCGTCGATCTGTTAAAGAGGGCAAAAAAAACTTTCACTTTTGAAGAGATCAGCCCCCACTTCCTTCCTCTTCTTCCCCGTTTTTTTTCAATTGCCTCTTCTACAAAAATTTATAGCGACGAGATTCACCTCCTTCTCTCCGTCCCTGCGTATTGGAAAAAAGGAGAGAAACGTTTCGGGACGGCCACTCATTTCCTCTGCCATCTAGCCAAAGAGGAGTCCTCCATTCCTCTCTATATTCAACGCGCTCCCCATTTTTATCTTCCTTCCGATCCTCAAGCCCCACTGATCTTGATTGGCCCGGGCACGGGAGTGGCTCCTTTCCGCGCCTTCCTTCAGGAGCGCCAAACTGCCTCTCCTTGCGGAAAACAGTGGCTCTTTTTTGGAGAACGCAGCCGCTGCGCGGACTTCTATTATGAAGAAGAGTGGAAAAGAGAGGTCCTAAAGGGCCGCTTAAGGCTGGATCTGGCCTTCTCTCGCGATCAGGACAAGAAGATCTATGTCCAAGATCGCATGTGCGAGCATGGAAAAGAGCTGTGGCTCTGGCTGCAAGAGGGAGCCTTCCTCTACATCTGCGGCGACGCACAAAAAATGGCCAAGGCCGTCCACGCCGCGCTCCTTCGGATTGTCGAAAAAGAGGGAGGCCTCTCGGCGGAAGAGGCCGCAGCTTATCTTAAGCGGCTGCGATGCGATAAACGCTACTGCCTGGATATCTATTGATCAACACTCGCACGTTGTGAGAATGCAGAGACACTCGATGCCGTTTCCCAAGGCGTACTCGGAGAGGCCGTCTCCCGATGTTGCCGTCATCCCTACCTGGTGCAGCTGGATTTTCAAAGTGGCGGCCACTTTTGTACGCACCTCATCAATCCGGCTTTGAAAATGAGGTTTTTTTCCCTCAATTGCAAGCGCAACGTGTTCGATCCGCTGCTTGCCCAGGGTCTCCAGAGCCTTTTCGACATAGACGCTGCTGTCCGTGATGCCGTCCTTATGGCAAAGCTCAATGGCAATTCCTCCCAAGATGGGAACTGAAGTGAGAGAAGTCATGGCATTGCAAATCGCATGAAAGATGACATCTCCGTCGGAATCCGCGGCAAGTCCCGGAACCTCGTCAAAAATCACCCCTCCCAGAGTGCAGGGTTTTGAAGAGTCGGGCGGTAAGAAGCGATGGCTGTCTTTCCCGATGCCGACGCGGATGCGCGGCGCTGAAGTTTCAGAGTTGTGCATAGTTTACCTTAAGTTTGCTTTCTTTCTGCTTTCTAATGATTGCAAGTTCTATGAGTCTTTCTAAGAGCTCCTTGTAACAGAGGCCGCTTGCCTGCCAGAGTTTGGGATACATGCTGATGCTGGTAAATCCTGGGATCGTATTGATTTCGTTTAGAAAGAGCTTGCCGTCGCTTTTTCTTAAAAAAAAATCCACTCGCGCCATCCCCTCGCATTCACACACTTGAAAAGCTTTCACAGCGAGGCTCTGCACCTCTTTCGTTGTCTTCTCGTCAAGCTCCGCGGGGATGCGATAATGGGCTCCCTTTTCATCAAGATATTTTGCCTCGTAGGAATAAAATTCATGGGTGGGAATCACCTCTCCGGGGCAAGAGGCGATCGGCTCCTCATTTCCCAAGACGGAACATTCGATCTCTCGGGCATCGAGAAATTCTTCGATAAGAATCTTATCGTCGTACTGCGCCGCTTCTTCAAGAGCAGGAGCAAAGTCTTTCAGTCTCTTGACTTTGCTGATGCCAACAGAAGAACCGGTATTTGCCGGCTTCAAAAAGAATGGAAGCCCAATCTCTTTGGCAAGTCTTTCAAAGTCAAGAGAAGAAAAGGCGCTGCGCTTAAAGGCGAAAAAGCGAGCCGTTGGAAGGCCCCCTTGCAAAAAGAGCCTCTTCATCACATCTTTGTCCATGCAGACGGCTGAACTTAAGACCCCCGCTCCGACAAAGGGAATGCCTGCAAGCTTTAAAAGCCCTTGCACGGTCCCGTCCTCTCCATAAGGTCCGTGAAGAAGGGGAAAGATGACGTCAAGAGGTGCTGTGCAAGATTTTCCCGACAGCGCGACGAGCTGCTTTTTCTTGTCTTTGGGCACCACGGCCAGCCTCTCTTTTTCGGGAAAGAGGCGCACCCTTTTGGGATCCTCGCAATGCTCTAAAAAGCGCTCGCTATCCTGAAGATGCCATCCCCCTTCTTTATCAATCCCGATAAGCACCACCTCAAACCGGTCCCGATCGAGAGCCTCGACGACATTGCGTGCAGAGAGAAGAGAGACTTCATGTTCCACCGACTTCCCGCCAAAGAGAATGCCGAGGCGGATCTTCTTGTTCATCCCTCTATTTTTACCATAGCGGAAAGATTTTTGGGAAAGACATGCACAATTTATCTTCCATCTGTATAAATAAAGAGGAAGCGAGGTTGCGATCATGGAGCTGCTTGAGATTACGGGAGGAACGCCTCTGAAAGGACGGGTAAAAGCAGCAGGAGCAAAGAATGCCGCCACAAAACTCCTTGTCGCCTCCCTTCTCTCGGACAAGCGGTGCATCCTGCATAACGTTCCTGACATCGGCGACGTGGAAACAACGGTCGATCTCTGTCAAGAGATCGGAAGCGAAATTCATTGGGATCGCGGGGAAGGAGTCTTAGAAATTGTCACAAAAGAGATCAAAACCTCCTACGTTCCTCAGCGCTTCTCCGGCTCCAACCGCATCCCCATCCTGATGATCGGAGCTCTGCTTGGTCGCACGGAAGAGGACATCATGGTTCCTACGGCGGGAGGC
>Ga0156036_138_pt1 | contig 35608 bp, 34 predicted proteins | sample RifCSPlowO2_02_FD_107690 | JGI IMG/M metagenome (GOLD analysis project Ga0156036, IMG submission 107690) | Chlamydiae bacterium RIFCSPLOWO2_02_FULL_49_12
GAAGAATTTGTGTTCTGAGATCCGGGTCTAACGCTAGAATTTGGTTAAATGTCACACCTCTATTCATTAATATTCGTACAGCAGTGGATGACTGAAGAATTTGTATTCTGAGATCCGGGTCTAACGCTAGAATTTGGTCAAATGTCACACCTCCATACATTAATGTGCTTACATCATTAGGTGACTGAAGAATTTGTGTTCTGAGATCCGGGTCTAACGCTAGAATTTGGTCAAATGTTACACCTCCACTCATTAATATATTTACATCAGCGTATGACTGAAGAATTTGTGTTCTGAGATCCGGGTCTAACGCTAGAATTTGGTTAAATGTCACACCTCTATTCATTAATCTGCGTACAGCAGTGGATGACTGAAGAATTTGTGTTCTGAGATCCGGGTCTAACTCTAGAATTTGGTCAAATGTCACACCTCCATACATTAATATGCATACAGCAGTGGATGACTGAAGAATTTGTGTTCTGAGATCCGGGTCTAACTCTAGAATTTGGTCAAATGTCACACCTCCACTCATGAATATATTTACATCAGCGTATGACTGAAGAATTTGTGTTCTGAGATCCGGGTCTAACGCTAGAATTTGGTTAAATGTCACACCTCTATTCATTAATATGCGTACAGCAGTGGATGACTGAAAAATTTGTGTTCTGAGATCCGGGTCTAACGCTAGAATTTGGTTAAGTGTCACACCTCCAATCATTAATATGCGTACAGCAATGCCTAGGTCAAGAAGAGCAGGTGATATTCCTTCTCGCTGGAATTGCTGTTGCAGTTCAGCGAGATATGCTGCTTCTGTTAATGTTCGCGCTTCACCGGTTGGTGGTTGAGCCGTAGCAAGTTGGGCTTGCGTCCTTTGAACCTCTTCTCTTTGTTTTTGTTGATTTTCAATATAATCTTTTTTTTCCTGCGGTGACATTGTCTCAAACTCTTTTATTTTAGATTTTATTCTATCTATTATGATGTCTTTGAATAGGTTATAATTTATTTCGAGCTCTACGTAGATTTCTGGGTGGTCCAACAGTGCTTTTATGTCTATAACTCTTTCCCTTAACTCATCAGAGCCGGTCCCTACCTCGTTTTTTTCTAGTAAGTATTTAAGGCAGACTTCAGTAGTTTTGAAATCTGTTTCTGTATAGACAGGAATGTGATCTAAGTACGTATTTGCTAGTTCAGTATAATCTGCATTGAGTTTTGATGAAAACCCTTCTACTGACATGATAGGACATCTTTTTTATTGTTTCACAATCTCTGTCTTTATTTAATTAAATGAGCGATTTAATTGCAAATTTTATTCTTATTGTGTGTGCTTATTGAGTCTTCTAGCTTTGACAGTTACTTTTTTTTAAGGAACTTACATGCAATGATTTAAGTCTTAAAAATTAGACACAACAGCAAGCTTCTGTTATCGTAGGACGCTCGATGGGCAAGCCCAGCGCTTGAAAGATGTCTTTTTGCCTCAACAGTTAGCATCGAATGCATTTTTCCCAGCTTATTGGCGCTTGTATCCTCGAAAAATATTGTAAGCACCCCGGCTAAGGCGTGGTGTATTTTGTCCGGAGAAAGAGGCGTCCCCTTATCACGAAGCTGCATTTCCAAAAACTTTTCTAAAAACAGTGTTTAAAAACTCAGCAGAATATGCACCCTTATGCGCCGTGGCACCCAATGAAACATCGAATTAGGAACTTTGTATCGACATGAACCCTTGTTTATTGCTATTCAATAAGATAAATGAAGGTATAAAAATGAGTTTAGAAACAGTACATCTTCAGTTTGATCATCAAGGCGAACATTATGATCTCACTTTTCGCGAGCAAGAGAAGCCAACAGCTGAGAGTGTTCAAATAAATGGAAGACAATTTGCAATTTTAGGTGAGTCCTCTCAAATGGCTTTTTTAAGAGGAGCGATTTCAGATCTCTCATCTGAAAAAGATATGCCTCCCAGTGATCTTCGGGGACGGTTAAGTAGTCTTGCTGATGTAAAAAACCTTTCCGTAGAATCTTCTCTTACCTCTGCAGAGCTAGCAGCGCGGATGGAGGCATACATCAGAAAAATGGCGGATGAAAGGGGATATAGCGGCTCCGTACTCGTTAAAAAAAATGGAGAGAGATTAGTTTTTCAAGGATATGGCGCTGCAGATGCGGCCACTCCAAATACCCCGCAAACCCGCTTCTGTATAGGATCAGTAACCAAACAATTTACAGGCGTTGCTATCATGCTTCTGATTCAAGAGGGACGTCTTGCTTTAAATGATAAAATCAATACGGTTCTTCCTGAAAGATTTAGAAATAGGAAGTGGGAGGGGATCACCGTCAGACATCTCTTAACGCATGCCACGGGCATCCCCGACTACGGCCCCTCTCCTGGAGATGAGGATCGTGCGTCATTTTTCACTTTGGATGAGATCATTGCTCAATTTTCAGATAGGGATCCGGCCTTCAATCCGGGGGAGATGTTCGAATATAGCAATGCAAACTATGCTCTGCTTGGTGCGATTATTGAAGAGAGCTCTAAGCCTCCTCAAAGTTATGAAGATTTTATGCGCGATCATATTTTCCATCGCGCAGGCAGTGACATGCGAAACACAGGAATGTACTCCTCTTATGCAGCTGCTCTACCCGCTGCAGGCTTTTACCTGGATGACGATGGAAAGCTGAAAAGTGTTGAACATAGAGCAATGCCGATTCATGTCTCCAAAGCGCATGCCGCAGGCGCCATTATTTCAACACTTGAAGATATGGAAAAGTGGGATCGTGCGCTTTATGATGACACTTTTTTAACTCCTGCATCCCGAAAAGAAATAGCTAACGCAGAGGGTAGAATCATATTTAATCCAAAAAAAAAATCATATGATCATGATGCCCAGGGGAGAGCTATTCCAAAAGCCGGTGAAGAGTATGATCGAACATGTTACGGCTTTGGTGTATTCGTTGAAGGGAATGGAGAGGCATTGCTTCATCCAGGAGGCATTCCGGGTTTTACATCATTTATCGCTCGAAATACTGACGCAAAAGATTGTGTGGTTGTCCTAGGTAATCAATGTCGCGATGACGGATCCCCAATAAAAACACCTGTTACTCAAGTGGTTGCTCTGCATCTATGGGAGATGCTCAAATGGTAAACGCGTAAGCGGGAAATGAACCCATCTTTTTAACGACTTTGAAAACTGCTACATGCTCATTATTAAAAATGAGCAGCAATATCATTCCAGGTCTCTCCTTTATCGAGGCGTAGTATCACAGCAGTTAGATAAAATCCCATTCAATTCCTCTTCTTAATACTCTCATCTCATAAAAATCATTAACTATCTTTGAAGCCCGATGACAATTATCTTTGATTGTACAAAGTCGAGCTTCAAGGTTCGATGTCCTTTTCAGGGAGCTGACTCCAGCTCTTTTGTTTGAAGCACAAAATAAAATTCGGGGTTAAACAGATGAGAATCAAAACGAGCGAAAACCAGGGGGTGTAGTGCAGGCTGCTTAAATTCAACATGTATTGAGGCAAAAGGAAGGCCAGAACGAAGACGATGACGGAAGTTGCCAATCCCAATCCTGCAACAAGCCAGATGCCCGGCATCCCTCCTGGAATTTGATAGGGTCTGGGAACATCGGGCTTAGAATAACGCAACTTAATTGCTGCGGCAAAAATAAAAAAATAGGCAATAAAATAGAGCATAATAATCAAGGCAACGGCTATCCAAGAGAGAGCCTCCGCTTGGGGCAAAAAGATGAATAAAAGTGAGAACGCAAAGCCGAAGAAGGCTTGCACGAAAATGAGAAGAGTGGGCATGCCTTGAGCATTGATGCGTCGAAAACAGGGGGGGAGATCCCCATGCTTGGCAACAGCAAGCAGGCCTTTAATGGGTCCAGTATACCAGCCATTCATCTCAGTAAACATCCCCAGAAGGATAAGGACGAGCATGAAAGGAAAAAGAGCCGGAACATTTAACGTTTTAAAAAAAAGTTCCAGGATGTCTGCGTCGTTTTGAAAGAGATTGATTTTTTTTTGCTCCACAACTGAGATCAGAGCTAATGTTCCGAACAAATAGAGGGCGAATGAGATGGGAGCTGTGAGAAAGGCCGCTTTGGGATAATTTTTTTTGGGCTCTTTGACGCCGAGGGCATGATAGGTTGAAATTTCGATACCGGCAAAGGTCGTCAATATGGAAGCGAAGGTGCTCCAATTTTTAATGTTGGTAATATCTTTTGTGAAGGATTCTAGCGAAAACGTGAGCGCCAGGGGCTCTTTGTTCCAAATCCAGAAAAATCCAAAAGTCATGATGATCCCTGCCGGAAGGATCATTCCCAGCATAACTCCGAAAAAGTTGATCCAGCGCAAGAGACGCAGGCCCCGTAAAAAGGCAACGGTCATCAACACGATGAGAGCGGCAACAGCCAAGAGCTGGAATCGCCTATTCAGGGTTAAAGAGGGGTAGAAGAGCGATGCAGAAGACGTGGCGATGATTAAAAGAGGAACGGGATACCAAAAGATCTGTTGAATCCACATGATCCAGACAGCAGTAAATGCGGCGCGATGTCCAAAGGCCTCCTTGACCCAGACATAAATTCCCCCCGTCTGATGCCAGGTAGAAGCCAGCTCTGCTGTCACAAAGACGGAAGGGAGGAAAAAGAGAAGGCCTGCCAAGAGAAAGAAAAAGAGCGAAATGGAGCCGTAGCTCCCGAGAAGCGCCCAATTATTGATGCTGCCGATAACTGCAAGATTAGCCAGAGTAAGAGAGAGAAATCCCCAACTTTTTGGCAGACGTTGCTTCATGACTCCTTGCTTTTAGGCGCAACAGCCGGAGCGCACAAGATGGGAGAGGTCATCCGACGCAATCTTGTGCGCTCCGGTTCATCTTTTTTACGCTAAACGAGTAAAAAAAAAAAGTCTATGGAAGCCTGCGCGAAAAAACGATCTTAGATTGTCAAGGTCTTTGTGAAACGGTCCTTCTTTCGTGAGGTTCAATCTTATAGACCTCCGGACTCTTGCCGGAGTTTACAGGCTTGGAATGTGACCTGGGTCTCTATCTCTTCTACAAGCTCAGATTTCCAGCTGGCTTTTTTGAACAAAAGAATAAATTGAGGAAGAAGGCAAAAGAGGGACAAACCGAGAACAAACCAGGGAAAGTAGATTAAGCTGCTAAAATTCAACACATATTCAGGAAGAAGAAATGAGAGAATAAAGATGGCGAGGGATGTGGTAAATCCCAAGCCTGCAATGAGCCAAATCCCGATCTTTCCTCCCGGAATTTGATAGGGCCTATTAACGTGAGGATTTGAGTAACGCAACTTGATCACCGCTGCAAAAATAATGAGGTAGACAATTAAATAGAGCATAATGACAAAAGCTATGAAAATCCAATAAATGTAATTCACATTAGGAAAAAGGATATACAAGATAGAGAGAACGGAAACAATCAATGCTTGCAGAATCATCAGCGTCGTGGGCATTCCGCGAGAGTTGGTATGGCGAAATACAGGAGGAAGATCCCCATGATTGGCGATCGCCAGTATTCCTTTAATCGGGGCCGCGTACCAGGCGTTCATTTCCACATAGAGTCCAATGATGAAGAGGACAAGGGCAAATGGAAATAGGCCCGGTATTGGAAAGGAATTGAAAAAAATCTGAAGCACATCGACATCATTTTGAAAAAGGGAGATGCTGCTTTGTCCGACAACGGAGAGAATCGCCAGTGTGCCAAAAAAAGCCAGCGTATAAGAGATAGGCGATGAGATAAAAGCGGCTCTGGGGTAATTTTTTTGAGGATTTTTGACGCTAGGGGCATGAAAGGCAGACATTTCTATGCCGACGACAGTCGTCATGATGCCAGACAAGATACTCCAGTTTTTTACATTGCCGATGTCACGCATGAACCCATCGAAGGAAAACGTAAAAGCCAGAGGATATCCTTTCAAGATCCAGATGATTCCGAACGTAATGGTCAGAACACCCATGAGGAGGATCCCAAAGAGCGCTCCGAAGGCATTGATTCTGCTGTGCACTCTGATCCCCTGGAAAAAGACAAAGGTGGTGATCCAGAGCAGCACCAGGACAAAGATGAGTTGGTAAAAAGTATGATTGCCCCAAGAGGAGTGAAAGAGCAAGGCGGACGAAGAGGCAAGGATCACCAGGGGAAGGGGAAACCAGAACATGGCTTGCAGCCATATCAGCCAGGCGGCTGTAAAGGCGGCCCGATGACCGAAGGCCTTCTTAACCCACATGTAGAGCCCTCCCTCCTGATGCCAGGTTGAAGCAAGCTCGGCTGTCACCAAGATAGAGGGAATAAAGAAAAAAAGACCGGCTAATAGAAAGAAAAAAAGGGAGAGAATTCCGGAGCTCCCAAAAATCGGCCAATTGTTCACGTTTCCCAAGATGGCGATATTCGTCAGGATGAGAGCGATTAAACTCAGTCTTCTTGGGAAGCGCGCTTTCACGGCGTCAACATCTCCTTGCTAGGACTCGTAAGAAAGGCTTGCACCTCCATCTCTTCCGAGGGGGCCGATTTCCAGCTGGCTTTTTTGAACATTAAGATGAACTGCGGCGCGAGACAGATGAGGACCAATCCTAGAGAAAACCAGGGAAAATAGGTTAAACTGCTGAAATTTAAAACATAGTCAGGGAGCAAGAAGGCCAGGATAGAGACGACCAGGGAGGTTGCCAATCCTGTTCCCGCCACCAGCCAAATGCCGATCTTCCCTCCAGGTATTTTGTAGGGCCTTGGAACATCTGTTTTCTTATAGCGAAGTTTAATGGCAGCAGAAAAAATAAATAAGTAAGACAACAAGTATAGCATAATTGTAAGAGCGACAAAAATCCAGTAAATGTAATTAACTTGCGGGAAGAGAATGTATAAGATTGAGAGAACGGAAATGATCAACGCTTGAAGGATCATCAGAGTTGTGGGCATGCCTTGCTGGTTGACTTGGCGGAAAAGAGGAGGGAGGTCTCCATGGGTTGCAATTGCAAGGAGTCCCTTTATCGAGGAAGCATACCACGCGTTAATGCTCATATAGAGTCCCAAGATAAAGAGGATGAGCGCCAGGGGAAAGAGTCCGGGGAGATTAAAGGCATGATAAAAAATCTCGATCACCTCCATCTCGTTTTGTGAGGCAATGATCTGTTTTTGCGCTACGACTGCAACAATAGCAAAGGTTCCTAAAAAGGCGAGAATAAAGGAGATGGGAGCGGAGATAAAGGCGGCTCTGGGATAATTTTTTTTTGGGTCTTTGACGCTTTGCGCATGAAAAGCAGAAATTTCTATCCCCTGAAGGGTAGTCAAGACGGCGGCAAAGGTGCGCCAGTTTTTTATATGGGAAAGGTCGTGCGTGAAGGTTTTTACAGAAAACAAAAGACCCAGAGGCTGTTCTTTCCAGATCCAGATAAAACCTAAGATAGTAATCAACACTCCGGATGTGAGGAGTCCCATCCCCCCTATGGAATTAAGTCGGCTTTGAACTCCCATGCCTTGAAAAAAGATAAAGGTAGTGACCCAGAGCAGCACAAGAGAAAAGATGAGTTGGTAAAAAGTATCGGTCATAGCGGGGGAATGAAACAACAGAGCAGTGGATGAGTTGATCAAGATAAGGGGAAGTGGAAACCAGAAGATCTGAGAGATCCACATCAGCCAGGCTGCTGTAAAAGCGGCTCGATGGCCAAAGGCTTCTTTAACCCAAACGTAGAGTCCGCCCGCTTGGCGCCAAGTAGAGGCCAGTTCTGCTGTAACAAAGACGGAAGGAACAAAAAAGAGGAGTCCTGCAAGCAGGAAGAAAAAAAGAGAGAGCGCGCCCGCATTTCCGATTAAGGGCCAATTTTCAACGCCTCCAAGAACGACAATATTAGTCAGGATGAGAGAGATAAAACCAATTTGTTTAGGAAAACGAGGACGCATCTTGCTTTTTAGTTCCCTTCTTTTCAGGCTAAAAGAGTACTTAAAAAAAGTCTACCGAGGTTCCAAGTTTGCAAAAAAAGAAAAGCACATTACAGTAAAAAAGGACCGATACCGAGCAAGTCATGCTTCCTCTTTTTTTCATCTTTGTCTATTCGCTCGCCAAAGCGGGGATTGTCTTAATTTTTCCCTCGATCATTAAAGAAGAGGCTGCCTATTTCTTTTTTTTATCCTTTACTCTAGAGGCGCTCTGTTCTCCCATTCAGGGAGCTATTTCGGATCGTTTTTCGAGAAAAAAGAGCTTAGTGGTCGCTTTTTTGGCCATTGCTCTAGGACAACTCCTTATTTTTTTTTCCTTCCAAACCTCTTCTCTCTTTTTCCTTCCCGCCATAGTGATCCATAGCATGCTCGGAAATGGGGATGTCATAGCCAGAGCCGCTCTTGTCGACCTCTACTTTCATCTAAACAGGAGGACAATTATCGGATGGTCTTTTATTGCTCAATTCGCACCTTGGATCATCACGGCGTTTTTTTTGCTTTCAGGGGTCTATTCAGCCATCATCTTTTTATATTATTTCCTCTCCGCTTTCCTCTGCATGCTGCTCTCTCTTTTCGTTTTCAAGGATTTCCGAGACATCCCTAAACACAAAAAGATTCATCACGTGGTTCTCGAGGAGATCAAGAAAAGCGTTGTCTTTTTTACGAACAAAAAACATTACCTGGGATTCGTAGGTCTCTTTTTCTGGGAGCTGGCTTTTGCCTTCTCGTTTTATTATCAAGACGAAGTGATCTCCTTTCGCTTTGTAGAATCCCAGATGATCATCTTTTTCGTGATCGGCTTTATCGTCGGAACCCTTTCACTCTTTCAGTTGAGCATCTCCAATAAACAGGCGATCCTGGGAGGGCTGACAATTGGGATTGTTGGCTACGGCATCGCCTTGTTATTATCAGTGATCCGAACCACCTGGCTAGAACAGAGTTTGGGTTTTTTCATTTTCCAATTTGGATTGGGAATGAGCATTACGGCCATCTATACCTATTTTTCATTGGGGCATTATCCCCACCAGCAGGGAACTCTCTTTGGAGTCTTGGACTCGATCCAGACCGTGGGCGAAATGCTCTCCGCTGCCATTTTGATCTACGCCGTGGTCTTTCCCCCTGCAGTCGTGGCCTTCATCGTTGTCGGTCTTTTAATCCTCTCTTTTTCTCTCTTTAAAAGAAACATTCTAACAAGCGCCCAGAAGATTTGAATTATTTCTTGTCGCCTCGACTTTGCGCAACATCTCATAAAGTTGAGGTAACATTTCGGGCTGCGACCGTCGGACTCGAAAATTTTGTTCGTCGTCCATAGCGCTTTGGCTATGGACTTCTCACAAACTTTTCGACTCCTTGGTCTCGCCACGAAATGTTTACCTCAACTTTAGAAGAAGTTGCGACTTTGCAACTTTTTGGATCGCGTAGAAGGGAGCCTTTCGGCTCCTGTCCTCGCACACCACCGTGCGTAAGGGGCCGAATACGGCGGTTCATGATTACTGTGACCTAGCTTCTACTCCAGGAGCGCCTTGTTACGTTTGACCGCCTTAACGGCCTCCTATATGTTACACTCATCCACAATGCCTTCTATCGTGAGGTATAGCTCATATCGATAAGAGTGACATTACTTATCTTCTCTTATTAGTATTTTTGATCTTTTATCAAAATTGCTTAACTCGTTTTCATCATACAAGCAAATAGTGATCTCTTTTTGGTAATCTTTGCTAGAAAAATGCACATGTTGCAATTGAGGATTCTCAAGAAGTTTATTTACATATTTTCGCAACTGAAGCACTTCTTCTTTAGTTAAATACAGACTAACATTATCCAACTTATTGTCCGATTCATTATCTAAAATTCTCAAAACGCCTCCTCCTATTTATGCAGAACATCATTCGGATATACTCGACTGATTTCTTCCCATTCACCATTAATAAGTTGTTCAAAATGTAAATGCGGGTTTTTATGTGGAGCCGGTTTTATAAAATCAAATCGTAATTTTCTTTGGCCATCCTTCGACAGAAGGACAATATCTCCGGATTTATTATAAATTAACTTTGTATTTTCGCCAAGCCAGTAAGAAATATCATTTTCCAGAGCTTTGATATCTACTCCCTTCTTTTCAAGAATTATCTTTCTGAGTGTATCATATCGTTGGAGTGTCCACGCTTCTGAAGACGCTCGGATAGCGTTTGTTTGAGCATTTATTGATGAAAGAGAGTCTAAAGTAAGAATTCCATTTGCTTTTTTGATCTGACGAAGAGATTGTACAGTCTTAATAGAGCCTGGTACTAATAAGATATCGATGCCATACTTGCCAATAAGCTGGCCGACTTTTTCGCCTTTTATTTTATCTTCCAGAGAAGGCCATGCATAGATAATCTCTCGAAGTTCTGGCGCAACAATCATAGCTGCTTCTAAGGTAGAATCTTGAAGGGGATGTGCACGAATAAAATCAAAGATGCTGTAAATGCCATCAACAAACCCACACAACATTTTTTTAGGATCCGACCCAATGGCCCAAAGGCAATGGCTTAGCCCTTGAAGGGAGGAAAAAATCCCGGGAATAAATTCTATTGCTTCCTGAGCTATCCCTTGCGAAATGCCTGTGGCAAAGCCTAATGCAAACTGCACCTTATCGGTCACGCCACCTTTCTGCCCAGAAAAATCCGAAAAAGCAAAATCCACTGAGGCTTGATCAAAATCTCCCAATTCAAAATGAGCTAAAGCACGTTCATAATATGCTTTTTTATTATTCGGATCTCTTTTGATAAGATCTGATAATGTTTTGACGCTTTCATGATATAATCCTGTTTCAAGATAAGCTGAACCTAAAGTCAATTCAATTTCGTTTTCTAACTCTTCGAAATCTTCTTTTGAGGCTGTCTTCAAAAGAGTTTCGATAGCATTAATGCAGTTGTTATAGTTTCCTAGTTGATAAGCCATCAACCCCTGATCATAGGTCGTTTCGATGTTGAAATGTTTTGAGGCACAGATGCGATGAATCTCCTCAAATGTTTTAGTAATTTCACTCTCTATTTTATCTAATATAATTTGCGCTTTTATGTAATTGTCTTTTTCATTTTTTAATATAACTTGATCGCTTTTGAGATTTTCTGAAATTGCTTTTTTCCCGCCATATGCTCTACATTCACATTGGATGCCGCACCTATTCCAACTCAGAAAGTCTTCCCACTTCTCTATCTGATGATTTAGTGCATCTATTTCAACATCGATATATCTTAGAAAACTCTCTCTTAAGATTCCTATCTTTTCAATAAATTCTCTGTAGAATTTTATTTCTTGTTTTTTTCCAAAATCATTTTTCGTAAAACGTTTTTTCACATCCTGATAAGTAACCCGTGCTCCTTCGCTTCCATATCTTCTGCTTCCATTTCTAAAGTATTTCGGATCATTCCAGTTGCTGTGGAGATACAAATAATCACATACGGCCTCAGCAGAAAAGAGGTCATAGACAGCTTTTTTTAAATGGAGCATTGCGTGACTGGGAAGACACCAAAGAGGAACCTTCTTACGAAGGCAAGGAAATTTCTCTGCAATTTGTGCTGGTTTATCCCAATCAAAGGCTTTTAGTAAAAAATCATCCTCTCGTATACATGCTGAATAGATACATAACACGCAGTCAGAGCAAGGATTATAACAGCTACACCCGTTTTCTGATGCCTTTAGTTCAGCGATTGACATCGAAAAAAAGATGAGAATTGAATACAGAAATGAAGCGATAACAAAACCCCTTTTGCTTCGGAGTTTCGTAACGTAAAATGATTCCTCCGATTCCACTGCACTCATAAGGCCTCTGTTCGGCCAAATTTCTTTGATATGCGCCACTCCTTCCTTAAGGACAGGGAATTCTCGATCTTTACCAATCGGCTCTCAGCTTCACAATTATCTACCGCTTAAGAACTCTTATTCAGGTTGATGTGGACCCATCGGGCTGGAGAACTTTTTAGGCTAATCCTGTTTGCCTCACCAATTCTTGCCTTTTCTCTCCCTAGGAGAAGAAGAAAGGCTGCTTCAATTGAGCAGGCTATCAAAATTCGATATTTATTGGTTATCATTGTCTGCAATTCATCCCTCCCCCGTTGGGAAATCCGGCCCTTAAGGGCCGGGTTTTTCAAAAGATGGGTTGGGCCGAGTTCGAAACTCGGCCCAAAACCGCAAAAATTCTCGGGCCTTAAGGCCCGAGTTCATCACCCCGAGAGGACCATACCTTCTCCTTGAAAAAAGCATGGAAGCCGTCGACAGATACTTCCGCAGTTGGGAATTTTACTTTAACTCGACATCAGAGAGGAGACTACGCGCCAGAATCGTTAGGCAAGAAAAGAAACGAAAATATTCTCAATCAACTTCAAAATTTGGTTTTAGACTTGGCCAACCCCTGGGGGAGGAGGGGGGCAAGCGATTGGCCTCTCTACCAAATAGCAGTTGAACTATAATCAAGAACGCTCTATTTTATTTCTCTAAAATAGAATAACTTGTGATGTCATTCAGTGAATTTATTCAAATCGTCTCTTCGTGGATTCTCTTTGCTTTTTGTTTGATCCTATTGGCGGGAAGTCTCTTTTTGTCTTTTCGGCTTCGCTTTGTCCAGATGCGCCTTTTTCCTGCGCTCTTTCGCATGCTTTTTGTCTCCCTTTTTAAACAAAAGCGAGAGCACAACAGCCATACCATCGTGCCGCATCGCGCCCTTTTTACCGCCATGTCGACGACTTTGGGAATCGGGACCTTGGCCGGCCCTGTGATTGCCATCCATCTGGGAGGGCCCGGAGCTTTGCTTGGTTTTCTTTTCACCGCTTTTTTTGGCAGCGCGGCCACCTTTGCCGAAGTCAGCCTCTCTCTTTCGTTCCGGCAAAAGGGGGAGTCGGGAGTCATTGAAGGGGGGCCCATGCAGTATTTGAAGGTGCTCTTGTCGCCCCGGTGGGCACGGTGGTATGCTGTGACTTGTCTGATGCTCATGACGGCGTGGTCGGGCGCACAGGCCAATCAACTCAGTTCGCTTCTGAACTCTCCTTTATTGGGAGCCTATCGCATCGCTCCTCTGATCTCCGGATCCCTCCTCTCCTGTTTTGTCTTGTGGATTTTAGTCGGAGGCATTCAACGAGTGGGCTCCTTCTCTTCAAGAATCGTCCCCATCATGTTTGTCCTCTATGTCGGAGGGGCGCTCTGGATCCTGTTTTCCAACAAGGAGCGCCTGGGAGAGTGTTTGGCGCTTGTCTTTCGCTCTGCGATCCAACCCCAAGCGATGGGAAGCGGCGTGCTGGTAGGGGGGATGATGAGCACTTTGCGCTGGGGAATTTTTAAAGGAACGCAAGCCACCGAAGCGGGGATTGGCACGCAAACGATCCCCCATTCAATGGCTGAGACGCAAGATCCGCGCTCCCAGGGAACATTGGCTATGCTTTCGACCTATACGGCAGGCTTTGTAGCCTTTCTCTCCGGTTTTGTGACGCTTGTTACAAATACCTACCAAAATCCCAAACTTCCACTGGGCATCAGTATGGTCATGGCCTCTTTTCAAGAGTATTTTTCATTCTTTGGAGTGATCCTGCTGGTCGTTTGCACCCTTCTTTTCGGATTCGGGACCGTTTTGGGAAACAGTTACAACGGCAGCCACTGCTTCTTCTATCTCACGCGTCGGAACAAATCATTTGTCTATTTGGCAATAACAGCTGTGATGATCTTTGTCGGCTCTCTTTCCGAAGTTAAGTTTTTTTGGACAGCAATTGATACTGTTCTTGCCGCGATGGCCCTTCCCCATCTCTATGCTCTGGTCCTCTGTGCGTACAGAGAACGCTCTCTCTTCTTGAGCGAAGATGACATGTTGAGAAAAACAGCTAAAATTATATACAAATGAACTCAAAAGAGGTCACTATGGTAGCCCCCCCTCATATCTGTTTACAAACCAACAGCGGTTATTTGGCCATGCATCCCGTCTATTCCGATCCCAACCAGAGGGTGATTAGACTCTATAAAGAGAAGGAGAAGATTCCCTTTAAGACAGTGTTGGGAGTGAAGAATGGGGCAGGCATTAAAATTTACACTAACATCTGCATGCAGCATTTCGAAATGGACCAGTATCGTTCGGAGATGGAAGCGGCTCGTGCGCTCTTTGCTCAGTATTTCGGTCTGCTTCCAGATGAGATTCAGAATGCAATGCAAAGCGGCCACGTCGCTTTTTTTCCGCCAGAATAAGGAACCGCCAGCTTCGCTTCGATCAGCTTGTCGCTTAAGTCCTCTCCATCAATCAAAACATCCGCAAGGATCCGAAAGTATTTATCGCGCCTGGTATTTTCCAGGCGAATCTCTCGAGCTCTCCTTAGAGCAGCTTCTGTAAAAGCCTTGGCGCGAAGGGCTAAGGCTTTGACTTCCGGGTTTTCAGAAGAGAGTTCGGGTGTATCTATCCGGGCAAGACGGACGGGGATCGACTCGCCGATAAGTGGAGGGACGCCGGAGATGTTGACTCGGAAGGTGTCGCCATCGATGACACGAACTACGTTAGCAACTGTAAAGGAGCCGTATGTCTTGGCTTCTCTCGTCCAGATGCAGCTTGTTAGCAACAGAAGCGGAAGAAGTCCTCTTAGGAAAGCGTTCATTGCTTGAACCTCACATCCGTTATTTCATCGGAACGGTCTGTTGCCGGCGGAGGCTCCGGACTTAAAAGGGAGATCTCCTTTTTCAGATCAGGGGTCATTGTGATCTCAAGGGCTTTTAAGCACTCGTTGAGCTGCTCGACGTTTCTTGCTCCAAGAAGGGGAGAGGTGACAGCGGGGTGGCTAGCCACCCAGGCGATGGCAAGGGCAGTGGGAGAAAATCCTCTCTTTTGGGCAAAGTCCACAAAGCGGCTCGCACACTCTGGATAGGAGGCGTTTTGATAGCGGACCTGATACATCTCTCTTTCATGAAGCCGCATTCCCGGAATCCTTTCATTCAAGAGATATTTTCCCGTCAAAAGGCCGGCTCCCAACGGACTGTAGCTCAAGACGGCAAGGTTTTCAGCAAGCGCAAGAGGTAAGATCTCTACTTCGGCCTGTCTTTTGAGGAGGTTGTACATGGGTTGGATGACACGGAATGGAGTCTCGTTTCGAAGAGATGAAATGCCAAGACCTTTCATGATTTGCCAGGCGGAAAAATTGCTTGCACCCAGATAGATCACTTTTCCCGCTCTCACCAGATCCTCCATCGCGCGCAGGGATTCCTCCAGGGGAGTCTTTTCATCAAAGCGATGCATGAAGTAGATATCGAGGTAATCGGTTTTCAGCCGTTTGAGACTCGCTTCCAGCGATTGGAGGATATGCCGTCGAGAAAGTCCTCGGGAATTGACCTCTTTTCCCATGGGAAAATAGACCTTGCTGGTCAGGATAATCTCTTTTCTCTCATCTTGAATCAGACGGCCCAACATCTCTTCCGCTTTCCCGTTTTGATACATGTCGGCGCAGTCAAAGAGATTGATGCCCGCCTCGCGACAGCGGCGATAGAGAGCTTGTGCTGCAGCTTCATCGGACTCCTTTCCAAAGGTCATCGTCCCAAACGAGAGCGCTGAGACTTTAATTCCCGTGTTGCCAAAAGCGTTGTATTTCATCTTTTTTCCTCATGAGCAAGCGTTGAGAGTTTAAGATATTTGTAGAAAGTGGCGTGTCCATTGTAAAGAGAGATGACAAGTCCTTCTTTTCCGTCAAGAAATCCCCGCTTCAAGAGATAGCTTTTAAAAAAGGCGAACCAGCCATGCAGGAGGGCTTGGAAAAGAGAGACGGGTCTTTTTTTCTGATTTTGCAAGGCAAACAAAGTCGAATAGTTTTGCATTTTAGTAAGAAAATCCCCGATGGTGCGATAGGGGGTATGAAGCAAGGGATGGTTCAGACGCGCAATGGCGCATCCCTCCGTCACCACCTTTTCATGCACTTTGTCTAGAGTAAAGCGGGTCGAGCGCCTGTTAAAAAGCCTCACTACCCAATCAGGATGCCAGCCCCCGCATCCCTTAATGCGTCTTCCATTGAAGAAGTTATGGCGCTCAATTGCATAGACGCAGGCGGGATTCAGCGCTAGTGTCCGATTGCAAAAAACCCCTTGCGCATGCGATCTCTTTTTTTCACCCAGGCTTTGCGCGCGCACTCGACAACTTTCATTCACGCTGCCATCGCGCTCCGCGCTTAGTCCGGCAGAAAAATCCGGGCTCAAATATGACGACGGATTGTTGCAATCAGAGAATAGCGAGAGGATCTCTTCCACGGCTTGTCGCGTAAGCACTTCATCGCTGTCTAGTGAGAGGATCCAGTCATAGGACGCCAAAGCACAAGCCCGATTGTGCATCTGGCCAAATCCTGCAAAACTCTCCATAAAGACCTTTACGTTTGCAAACTTTCTTGCGATATCCAGCGTCGCATCTGTCGATCCGCCGTCTAAAATCACCACTTCCTTGAAGGCGCGAACCGATTCTAAGGTAGCACTTAACGTATCGGCGCAATCTTTGGTTAAAATTGTAACACTAATCATACGATGGTTGGATTTTAAAAAATCCCTTGGATTCTTTCCAGAGAGTTTTTATGATTAACGCATTTTTCATGACCTCACAACTTCCTTCTTTAAAAACCTTCTCTCTTGTTGCGTCCGCTCTTTATGATCCTCGCGTCCGGAAAGAAGAGATGCAAGAACTGCTTCCGAAAGACCTTTTAGAAAAAATCCACCGGATCCAGAGGAGCTGGGAGCTCTATTTGCAGTTTAAGCCTTATGTTGATTCTGGAAAAGAAGGCGAGACAGCCCTTGTCTGCGCGGCTGTAGGAAATTCCAGCGAAATCGCCGGGCTCGCTCTTCATTCTTTTCCATCCTTTTTTCGAAAAACGCTACCGGATCCCTTTCCGGAGGAGAAGGGAGAGAGCCCTTTTCTCTATTCCTTCCATCCCAAATGGCTGCCCGAGAGCCAGAAGATTTTGACCCTGGATCCTTCTGGAAAACGTGAAGATCTTGACACGCATCTTATCAAGTGGGCTCAGGCTATTAACGCAAACAGGGGAAGGGAGCTTGCTCTACACCTTGCCGTCTCTTTAGGCCACCCCGAAATTGTTTCAGAACTCTTTCAAGCCGTCTCCCTCTTCCCGATTGCTTCCGATGGCCTTTATGGATTTTCTGCAACACTGGCGTGGGCCATTCTCAGCCATCAGGAAGAGACTCTTTCTCTCATTTTGAGATGTCCCAACGCCGCCTTTATTTCCGATGAGAAGCTCACTGAATCTCTTTGGAGAGCTCTTTATATCAGATTCCCGCAAGGCGCTTTGGCTCTGCTCTCTTCTCCTGTATCGGATCGTCTCCTCCTTGAAGGAAGATGCGGACTTCTCTGCTCGCTCTCTTTAGCCATTGCCATGGATGAAGCAGACGTAGTGGCGGGGATCCTAAGACTACCGCAGGCAGGCTCTGTCGCTGTGGGTGAGTGGCTCCTTCGGGCCGCTTGTCTTTCCCATCCCGACACAGCTTCGGCGTTACTCTTTGCGCCGCAAACACAAGGGGTCTCGAGCCATGAATTGGAGATGGCCTTTTGGATAGCTGCCGCACAAGGATTGGACTCTGTTGTCGCTTTGATTCTTGCACGACAAGAGGAGAAACAGATCCTGGCAAGCATAGAATCGGGATTAGGCGGGGCTCTGCAGTGTTCCTTGGAACTCTCTTCTGCAGAGCTTGTGGGAAAACTGCTTGACTTGCCTCAGGCCGCCTCTCTCCCTGAAGAGGGGAGATGGGGGTTGGGTGAAGCGCTCTGTCGAGCCGCCGACGCTTTATGCGACGCTCCTACGATAGATGCCTTTTTGCGCTCTTCGCAAGCAAGCCGCATTCCCGATGAGCGCTTGGGAGAGGCCCTTTTTCGCTCTCTCAACACGCCCGTGCATGACCTCGCCTGTTCTCTCATCTGCGCCTCTCAAGTCTCTCGCATTCCTCTATCCGGCCGCTATGGCTGGGAGAGGCTTTATGAGCTGGCACGGGAAAAAGATCCCCAGCTTGCAGAAAAGATGGCCTCCATGCAGAATCGATTAACTAATGGATAAGTTTATTGATATACATTTGTGTTCTCTAATTTGTACAATTTGCGAGGTCGCCTTTCGGGAGAGCGGCTCCCAGGGAATTCATTCCCGCCTGGTAGCCGCCTCCTAGAAATTCGGATGTCGCAAATTGCACAAAGTCGAGGATACCAAAAAAAGCGAGCATCAATTACTGTTTTGACTATCAAGCCTAGTCTAAGATAGCCCTATGAGAAAGACTTATACCTTTGACGACATCTCCCTTGTGCCTCAATTCAACAACGTCCCGTCGCGCACCGAGCCGCTTTTAGAGACGTGGCTGACGAAAAAGCGGAAGATGGGCATCCCGCTTCTTGCTGCCAATATGGACAGCGTGATCGGAGAAGAGCTGGCGGATATCTTGATTCAGAAAGGCTCCGTTCCCATTTTTCACCGTTTCATGGATTTTGAGACCCAGTGTCAATGGGTGAAAAAATATCAAGAAAACACCTTTATCTCCTGTGGCATTCACAAACTGGACGAGACTCGAAAGCTTCTGGATTTAGGAGCAGCGGGAGTATGCATCGATGTGGCGCATGGCCATTCGGACCGCATGTTCCGCTTCATTGGAGAGCTGAAAAAAAGCCATCCCGGCAAGGATGTGATTGCGGGAAACGTCTGCACCGCTATGGCTTACCACGACCTTGTCAATGCCGGAGCGGATGCCGTCAAGGTGGGAATCGGTCCGGGTGCCATCTGCACCACGCGCATGGTGACGGGATTTGGAGTGCCCCAATTTAGCGCCATCTATGATTGCGCCCAGATTGCAGAAAAGCTGCGCGTCCCGCTCATTGCCGATGGGGGGATCAAGTCGAGCCGTGAGCTTGTCTTGGCGCTTGCAGCGGGCGCAAGCAGCGTGATGAGCGGCAAGCTCTTTGCCTTTACCAAAGAGAGCGCCGCTCAAAAGCGCGCCTCGGAAAGCTCTCCCACACGCCTGGAGGCAAAATATCGCGGTCAAGCCAGCGTAGATTTTCAAAATGAATATTACGGGGGGCTGAAAGAGAAGACCGTTGCGGAAGGTGTTGATTTTTGGGGCCCCGTGGCAGGTTCTGTGGAAGAGGTTTTAGCCGATCTCTTGGGAGGCCTGAGAAGCGGACTGACCTACGGAGGCGCCCGCAATATCAAGGAGCTGCAAAGAAAGGCGGAGTTTATTGAAGTCTCTTGCCACTATCTTGTCGAAAGCGGTCCGCGATCCCATCCATGAAAGCGGGCCTTCAAGGCCCGCAAGGCTGCATTTTGAAATACCCGGTCCTTAAGGATTGGACTTTCCCCGGAGAAGGAATGAAGGCTCAAAAAAAAATTTATGACTCCATTCATGGCTTCATCCACTTTAATGACTGGGAGGCTTTCCTCATCGACTCCTTCGCCTTCCAAAGGCTTCATTACATCAAGCAGCTAGGAGTTGCCTATCTTGTCTATCCCGGAGCTGTCCATACCCGCTTTGAACACTCCTTGGGAGTGATGGGGCTGGCGACGGAGATCTTTGATAAATTAGCAAAGCGAGAGCCTCTCTTTCAAACGGCCGAAGATCTTGCTTATTGGCGTCAAATCCTGCGCCTTGCCGCCCTTGTTCACGATGTGGGCCATCTTCCCTTTTCTCACGCCGCCGAAAAAGCTCTTTTGAAAGAGAGCGGCCATGAAGAGTGGAGTCTTAAAGTCGTAAAGAGCTCCCTCTTAGCTCCTCTTTGGAAAGAGCTGCAGTCCGCCTTTCCTTCACGCGATCCGATAGGATCAGCGATCAAGCTCTCTTTAGGAGAAAAGAAAATAAAGGAGTTAGGGGAGGGGAGTCTTGTTTTTTCCGACTGGGAGCGGGTCTTAAGCGAGATCATCACCGGAGACTTTTTCGGCTGCGACCGCATCGATTACCTGATTCGGGATGCAAAATATACCGGCCTTTCCTATGGAGTCTTTGATTACCATCAACTCATCGAAATGCTCGTCCTTCTTCAGGATGAAAAAGGCCGCTCTGTCCTGGGTGTAGAAGAGAATGGACTCGAGTCTTGCGAAGCGCTTCTTCTGGCAAGGCGCTTCATGTTCCGAAGACTCTATGAGTACCCCACAGTGAAGGCGTACGTCTTTCATCTATCTCGCTTTATGAAGCGAATCTATCAAATGAGCGATTTTCAAAAAGATCTCGACCACTACCTCTTTTTTACCGATAACGAGGTCATGACAGAGATCAATCGTGCAGCCAAAGACTCCTCTCATCCGGGTCATGAGGACGCCTTGCCTCTTTTTTTGCGTCAACGCAGATTTCAGGCCCTTCCCTTGACGGCCGATATCTCAGAGAAGAGGCTCATCGCCCTCCAAGAAGAGAAAGGCATTCCTCCGGAAAAGATCTCCTGGGAACTTTCCAAAGAGAGACCCGAAAAGATGGGACTTCAGTTTCCTGTTCTTCTCAAAACAGGAAAGAGCGTTCCGGGGCACACCCTCTCGGAGCTGATCATTCCTCCCGGACCCTGCGGCTGGCTCTTCCTCTCTCCAGAGCTTGAGCTCCAAATAAAATGATGCTTTTCCATCGCAAGGGAAGAAGAAAAATGGTATTCTTCTTCCTATGATATTGGGAAAAATCCGCCTTTTAAAAAAAGAGCTTGCCACGTTTAGCCGGCGAGAGAGGATCTTTATTCTCTCCAGCATGTTGTGCGGCTTTTGCATCTGCGCCGACTATGCCCTGGTGCGTCCCGTCAGCAACGCTCTTTTTATCACTGCTTACGGCTCGTCCTACTTTGCCTACGCCTGGCTCGCCATGATTCCCTGTAATTTTCTCTTACTGGAGCTCTACAACCGTCTGCTTCCCCGATACAGCTGTCTTTATCTTTTGGGCGGAATGCTGTTTCTCATCGCCCTGGGAAATGGGGCAGCCTTCTTTCTCCTTTCAAAAGAGGGCCCTTACCCCTTTTTTTACTACATCTTCAAAGAACTCTATGTCATGCTTCTCTTCCAGCAGCTCTGGGCGATGATTCACGCAACCGTCTCCTTCCAAAGGGCCCAATATCTCTATGGCCTCTTTTTTGCCGTGGGCGCTTTAGGAGGGATCTTTGGCAGTCTCATCCCGGGTTTTTTTGCCTTCAAGATGGGATCAGAGACCCTGCTTCTCTTTTCCTTGCCCTGCGCGCTCTTGCTTTTTTTCTTTTACAGGAGCGCCCTTACACATTCCGGAATCGATCCGCTCCTTCCCCCGACCAAAAAAGGGGGAGTGAAGGAGGGCTTCAAGCAGATTGCATCCTCCAAGCTTCTTCTCTTTATCCTCTTTATCGTCCTTTTCATGCAGACATCCTCTTCGCTGATCGATTTTCAATTTAATTCTTACCTGGAAAAAACCATTTTTCAAAAAGATCTGCGCACAGAGTTTACCGGAAGGGTTATGACCCTGGTGAATACCCTCTCTTTTCTCATCCAGACCGGCGGGGGATTTCTGCTCCTTTCCTGGTTGGGTCTTCGAAGAACGCATCTTCTTATTCCCCTGTTTCTATTAAATAATGCGATCGCCTTCCTCTTTTTTCCTCTCCTGGGGATGATTACTCTCTCTTTTATTACCATCAAAGCCTTCGATTTTTCCCTCTTTTCCATCGTCAAAGAGATGCTCTACATTCCCTTAACAACTGAGGAAAAATTTCATGCAAAGTCTATCATCGATCTTTTTGCCTATCGCTCTTCGAAGGGAATTGCAGCCGCTCTCATCCTTTGCTTCCAGCTCATATACCCCGCACACCTAGGCTCTTTTGTGACCTCATGCCTCATCCTCCTCTTTTTCTTTTGGATTCTCTCTGTGCGTCTGCTTCTCAAAAGAGAGCTTATTGAGAGCATTTAAATGTTTTCTTTTAATATTAAGGTTCTGTTAAACTTATTTCCCTTCCTGAACGTAGAAATAACCCTATGCAAGAACCTTTGAAAGAGAGCCCCTGCTACAGACGGGAAACGAAGCTCGTTAAAGATTTTTTTTCTGAGACCAGAAGATGGCTGCCTGGAAAGAGCCTTTCCTTGTCTTCCCATCAGCTCAAGGAACTCCTCTCTTCGCACCGGTTTTTATTTTTAAAACCCATTCAGACCTCCACTCTCATGAAAAACTTTAGTTTTCTTCCTTCCCGACTCACAGGCTCAAAGGGCAAAAAGGGGATGAACCCTTCCCGTCCCTCCAAAGAGGGGGCCGCCTGGGAAAGCCTCATTGAAGAAAGTCTCCCGGCTCAAGGCACATTGGCTCAAAAGAGAGTCCGGGGCTGGCGGCTTAAGGAGTTTTTTCTTGCAAAAAGAGAATTGCAGCGGCTTAAGATGCACTCCTTTTCTCCCAAGTCTCACACCATCGAGGCCTATTCCGAAACAGAAGGCAAAAACTCCTCCGACTGGCAGGAGTTAAACCATCCTAATGAGGAGCGGCACTTTCAAATCACCCGCATCACCAAGATCCTCTCGGATTAGTGATCTTTTTTTTAGCATTTTTATCATGAGGTAAAAAAAATGACTCTATCAATTGAGCTTCAAAGACAAATAAGACCCTGGTTGGATCGTATCGCACATTATTATGAAGAAAATCCGTCTGCACAAAACTCTCGTTTTCAGCCAACCGCACCTGAAGATTTCGGTGCGCCTCCTCCCTACACTCTGCATCAGAATGAGCAACGCGAGAGAGAAACGAGCAGACCCCCTCCAACAGGCCTCACTTTTTTGGATGGCTTGAGGCTTAGCAGCCTGCCTTCAAACCGCGTAACCGCCATTCATGTCCACAATGCGCCGATAGAACGGCCCGCCCCTCAAGAGAGCGTTGAAAAGAGCAACAAAGTATTGTGCGTCTTTGCCGCGCTGGCGGGAGCCGCCGTCACTGCCATAGGAATGGGGTATCTTGTCGCAAGGAATGAAGACTTCTGTAAACCCGCGCAACAGCTTACCCAAACGGAGGCTTTGAAAAAAAGCATTGGAAAACAGGATGAAACCTGCGTGGACCTAAAGAGTCTGATCGCCGTTCAATGCATGATCGATCAACGAGAGGCAAGCTATAGTAGGAACTATTTCTGGTCAATCGTTACCTTTAGCATAGGAGGCGCAACTCTGACTGCAGGCGCCCTTTTCGATCTTCCCGTTTTGATGTTCATTGGAACTGTTGTCTCAGTCGCTGCACTGATTTTCGGTTGGAGCTATTGGACGTTCAACAAAAAAGAGGAAAAGATTACCCAACTCTCTTTGGAAAATCGGGAGCTTTTCCAAAGGGTAAACGCACTTTTCTCAAGACAAACTTCCGAAGATGTCTTTGGAGGAGGGCCTCAGAATAGACCTTTTTCTTATGGAAGTGAAAGTCGCTTCGGCGGCCTTGATCGCTCAAGCCGCTTTGCCAAGCAGGGAATTTAAAAGATTAGCCGGAGCTTACCTTTTTTTCTTTTTTTTCTGGACCGAACGCCTCTTTCCACCCCGCGCCTGCGTGAGAGCGATGGCGACGGCCTGTTTTTGACCATAGCCGGAAGCCATCAGTTCTCGAATATTGGCGTGGATGACCTCCTGGGACTTTCCTTTTTTGAGCGGCATCAGACTCTTTTTTGGTTGATACTCTTTCCTTTCTCGATACTCTTCTTGCTTCCCCCTGTTCCACCGATTGATGGGGGTGAGATAGCCGACGATGCGGGAATAGACCTCCGTTTGCGCGCGGCATTGGGGACAGCGTCTTTGTTCTCCGTTGAGATAGCCATGCGTTGAGCAGATCGAGAAGGTGGGGGTTAAGGTGAGATAGGGGATGTTATACTGTTCCAGCACGCGCTTCACGAGACGTCTTGCCTGATCTTTCGTGAGCCTCTCTTGTAAAAAGGCGTGAAAGACCGTTCCTCCTGTATAAAGAGGCTGAAGCTTTTCTTGGTGTTCGAGGGCTTCGAAGGGATCCTCTGTAAAACCCACCGGCAAAAGGGTGGAATTGGTGTAATAGGGTTCCTTATGTCCGGAGGTGTGGATAGCAGGGTAGCGCTCTTTATCTAAAAGAGCGAACCTAAAGCCGCAGGACTCTGCAGGGGTCGCCTCCAGATTGAAGAGATTTTTGGTCTTAATCTGATAGGTTTTGATCCTCTCTCTCATAAAATAAAGCAGGCGGACGGCAAAATCCCTTCCCTTCGGCGTTTCGATTCCCTGATGAAGCAAATTGAGCGAGGCCTCATGGCAGCCGATATGGCCTATCGTGGAAAAATGGCAGCGAAAGGAGTCCAAATAGCGCGCCGTGAAAGGAAAGAGACCCATCTTGACCCGTTTTTCCAAATCCTTTCGTTTCACCTCCAGCGCTTCTTTTGCAAGGTCCATGGCATCTGCCGCTCTTTTGAAAAACTCCTTTTCGCTTTTGGCAACATAGCCGATACGGGGAAGATTGAGTGTGACCACTCCCAAAGAGCCCGTATGATCGCCATATCCGAAGAATCCCATGCGGCGGTACTTGAGCTGATCCAATTCCAAGCGCAAGTGGCAGCAAAGAGCGCGGATGGCATGGGGGTCGAGGTCGGAATGGATGAAATTTTGGAAATAAGGGATTCCATATTTTGCCGTCATTTCAAAGAGCAGATCCGCCATCGGGCTTGTCCACTCAAATTCTTCAGTGATGTTGTAAGTAGGAATCGGAAAGGTAAAGACTCTCTCTTCTGCATTTCCCGCGATCATGATTTCCATAAAGGCAGAGTTGAGCATCTCGATCTCTTTTAGATAGGCGCCGTACGTCTCCTTTTGAAGCTCTCCTCCGATCAAAACGGGGCGGTCCTTAAGATCATCCGGGACGCATAAATCGAAAGTGATGTTGGTAAAGGGAGTCTGTCCTCCCCAGCGGGTCGGCAGGTTCAATGTGGAGATAAAGCCTTGCAAGAACTGCTTAACCTCCTTATAGGAGAGAGAGTCCTCGCGAATGAAGGGGGCTAAAAGTACGTCAAAGGAGTTTAAGGCCTGCGCACCCGACCACTCATTGGAGACCGCTCCAAAGAAATTGGCGATCTGATTTAAGGCTGAAGAAAAGTGTTTGGGGGGACGACAGCATACCTGGCCGGGAATGCCCACCCCTTTTAAAAGGATATCGGAAAGGCTCCAGCCGCAACAGTAGCCGGCAAGTCCCATGTAGAGGTTATGGATGTGAAGATCGCCTTGGCGATGCGCCCGTGCAATCCGTTTGGGGTAGATCTCATTGAGCACAAACTCACTCATGAGATCTCCCGATAGCCTCCACGAAAGAGCCGAATGGGAAAAGCGCTGATTGGAGTTTTCGCGTACCCTCCAGACGCGCTTAAAGAGGAGATCCTCAACGCTCTTTTTAATCTCAGACCGCTTCACAACGCCTTGACTTGCGGTTGTCTTCCAAGATCAAGATGTAAAGGTTTTTTTGGATATTTGCCAGCTAAAATATCGGGAAGAAGATAGTGTATACCTCCCTCTGTTGAAAAGTAAAGATTTGGGCTAGCGCGAAAGCTCTCGCGGTTTGACGATCGCAAGTCGGTCAATATTAGAAATATGGATCGACTTGCGATCGTCAAATCCCGAGGCTTTGGCGCCGCCCAAATCTTTACTTTTCAACAGAGGGCGGTATAACTCGACATTATTGTACGCAGCTTGACGGGGCTTTCATCGATGATAACGTTTTCCCCTTCAAGGATCGAATGAGAGTTTCATCGATGGATGAGCTGGTGTTTTTCAAGCAAATACATGAGCGGCCCTGATGTCAGTGCAGAGTGAACTAGCCGTGGAGCAATGCCTCGTATTGCAAGACCTTTTTTAAAAATACGCTTAAAAAGTTCGTTGAGAGATTCAGGAAGTGGAGGCACTGTCGGTTTGGCTTGTTGTAAGACGGCTGCTTGGTAAAAAGGCGATGTGATGACAACTTGTGTTATTCCAACCTCAAAGCCAACGGCAAATGTATGCTGAGGATATTTTTTATGCAAAGGCTCATAGAGGCCAAAATATAATGCGCTACTAAACCCGCGGTGAAGAAGGGCAGGGAAGAGGCCTTTGGTTAAGAGTGCAGGACCTTCTTTCCATACCATACTCCAGCCCTCGCCTTGAATAAAGCGTGTGACAAGAACGTTGAAAACATTTTTTACGCTTGCTTCCATGGAGCTTGTGAAGATCCCAAACATAACACCACGAACTACCGGCGGCAGCTCGGTTGGGGTGATACGTGAGGCAACCCATGTCGATCCGAGTTGTAAATACGATGACGTTAAATACTTAAAAGCGTTGGGTTGAAATCCACGACCCAGCTCACGGAAAGGTGTAGCGCGTAGAATTGAGAGCGTTGTTTTGTTTTCAAGAATTTCACGCTTAGTAATTCCATCCAGCGGAACTCCTACGGCTAGGCGCCAGGCTGTAAAACCTGTGAATTGGTAAAAGAGAGTTCCTGCATCGTTCATATTGAAAGATTTTAATTTGAACCCCGAAAAATTATCTTTTTGGCGCTAGTCTTGTAATTTCATGTGACTCAGTCCCAAAAATCTACATCTTTTGCAAAAACAAATCCTTTACACCTGAATAGACCCTGTCAGAGGAGTGGTTTCGTCAGGACTGTGAACGCCCATCCGGCGATTGGAATCCAAACTGACGTAGTGCGCAGCCGCTTCATTCGAAGTGGATTCAAGGAGCGCCGGCTCCGCTGCTGAAGCCATTGCTCCTTGAGAGATCCGAGAAATCCGCCAGTCGATCTCTGCGTTCGCAAGCCTGTGGAGCTCAGCGACAGCGCCCTCCTTTGCTAGCGCAAACTCACGTTCCCGTTTAGAACGTACGCATTTAGCAAAACAGCAATAAAAGGGGCTCGCCATCAGAGATAGAAAGAGCACAAAACCCAAACAGTCTCCAATGTAGGGCCCATTGGACGACCCGTTCTGCCACTCCTCGTACCACTGCTTATTGCTGCTGTAGCAGACAATAAAGATGAAAATAGGAATGGCTACAAAGGCCGTGCAACAGGCAAGGTCCGCCACGAAACTTCCGCGCTCCTTTTCTATCACCACTACGGCAACCTTTCTGGGATCGATGGATTGCGCTCCTCTGTATGAGGCCGTTAATTGCAAGCTGCATTCAGATGGAGAAAAGGTTTCCAGAATGTCAATGGGGTGTTTTATTTTAGAGAGAGTCATCTGTTTACACCTGTATGGCTCGTGTTATACCGTTTCGGCATAAAGGAGTTTTTTCATCGGGTAGCTTTCCTGCGGCATCTTCCCTTGGGAGAGGTGCGAGGGAAGAAAGGTGCAAGTCAGTCTGTGTCCTTGCCGCATTTGAAGTCAGATGATGAATGCGCGAGTCGATCTCTGCATCCGCTCGGATGTGCAGTTGCATGACGGCGTGTTGTCTTGCTTCCAAAAACTGACTACGCGCTCTTGAATAAAAACAACTGGCAGCACAGCAAAGGGGAATGCTCACGATCAGAGTGGACGCTATCGGAAGGGCCGGCGTTGCACCGTCGTAAATGATTGCTCCCATCGTAGCTAGAGCAACGAAGATCGGCGCCACAAAGCAAGCTGCTGACAGCATAGCATGCCCTAAGGAATTCATTCTGTTTCTATGATCATCAAAAGTGATCACAGCGACATTTCTAGGATCGATCTTTGCATCCCCCCTGTAGAAGGCAGTTAATTGCCGGCTCGATCCTTCCATCGAAAGCTCTATTTGAATATCTATGGGATGTCTTGGCTGATACAGTTTCATCTTAGGCTTCTCCTCTTGCCAAATAACTGAAAGGAGTTTACATAACCTCTCTTTTTTTTTAGTAGAGATTGTTGGTCTTCATCCGGTAGTTTTTGACCTCTTAATTCAAAAGGCAAAAAAAAGCTTTACACGGATTTCCTTAAGAGCTAAGTAAATAAGGTAGAGTATGAGCATAAAAGAGTATCTACTTTCCGTCGATCGCTGGGATCAGCTGCTGCTTCGGATCAAAGAGAGCGGCTACAAATTATTGGGTCCGACTCTTCGAGAGGATGCCATCCTCTATGATGAGATTCACTCGGCGAAAGATTTGCCGATCGGGTGGACTGACGAACAGGATCCCGGATATTATCGGATCAAGCGGGGAGTGGAACATGCTTATTTTCAGCATCATTCAGGACCTCAGAGCTGGAAGCAGTACCTCTTTCCACCTTGCGAGAAGTTGTGGTCGGCAAGAAAACGGGAGGGGGGGATGGAGATCGAGCCGCCGCTTCTTTCCCATGTGGAAAAGGTGGCCTTTATTGGCGTTCATGCCTGTGACCTTCAGGCCATTCACGTTTTGGACAGAGTCTTCAAAAGCGAGCTGTGCGCGCACCCATCCTATCTTCAGCGCAGAGACAACGTCTTGATTGTAGCCCTCGATTGCACCTCAGCTTCCAGATGTTGCTTTTGCGCTTCAATGGGTTCCGGACCCGATGCGAAAGAGGGCTATGACTTGGCTTTGACGGAAGTTGCAGAGGGAAAAGACCACTTTTTCATCATCCGCCCGGGCTCTTCTTTAGGAGAGGCTCTTCTAGAGGCGCTCTCTCTTCCCGCGGCAAGTCATGCCGAGTCTGAGTGGGCCAGGAGTTTAGTGGAGAAGAACAAAGAAGAGATGGTGCGGCAGGTAGATAACTCCCGCGTTCCTGAAATGCTTAAAAAAAGCTGGCTATACAAATCCTGGGATAGCGTGGCGCAACGGTGCATTAATTGCACAAATTGCACCCTTGCCTGTCCGACCTGTTTTTGCTCGCAGGCGGAAGAGAGGGTGAGTTTGGATGGCGCTCAAGCAGACCATGTGCAGAGCTGGGAATCTTGTTTTAATCTCTCCCATTCCTATGTTCACGGCGGCTCTGTCCGTTTTTCTCCAAGAGCGCGCTACAGGCAGTGGCTCACACACAAATTTGGAACGTGGTGGGACCAATTTGGCCTCTCCGGTTGTGTGGGTTGCGGCCGCTGCATTACCTGGTGTCCGGTGGGCATCGATGTGACGGAAGAGTTAAATAAATTACAGATGGAAGCGGATCATGCATCCTCCTAAGGTTTATCCCATCAAATCCATCAAGCAGGAGACAGCGGATATCTTTACCATTGTCTTATCTTTAACTGAGAGGGGAGGGGAGTTTGCCTTTTTGCCCGGTCAATTTAACATGCTCTACCTCTTTGGATTTGGAGAGGCGGCCATTTCCGTTAGCGGAAATCCAGACAAGAAAAACGAATTGGTTCATACGATCCGCGCTGTAGGCAACGTCACCGAAGGATTGCAAAAGCTCAAAGCGGGAGATGTCATCGGGGTGAGGGGGCCCTTTGGCAACAATTGGCCGCTCCCTGAAGAGGAGAACGATGTCTTAATTGTGGCGGGGGGGCTTGGGTTTGCTCCACTTCGCCCTGCACTCTTTAGCCTGATGGCAACAAGACCGCTTCAGAAAATGACCTTTCTTTATGGAGCAAGAACACCTAATGATCTTCTCTACAAAGAAGACCTTAAAGAATGGAAAGAGAGAGGACTTCCACTTAAAATCACCGTAGATCATGCAGATGAGAACTGGAGCGAGGAAGTGGGGTTGGTGACCTCTTTGATCCCTCACCATCTCCCAAATCCCCGCAAGACCACAGTCCTGGTTTGCGGCCCTGAGATCATGATGAAAGCCGCTCTCATCGAATTAAGCCGCTTTCCGGTGGAAGAGCGTAACATCTACTTGTCTTTGGAAAGGAATATGCAATGTGCCGTCGGCTGCTGCGGCCATTGTCTCTTTGGCCCGGTCTTTATCTGTAAAGACGGCCCCGTCTTCACTTTGCCGCAAGTCAAGTCTCTTCTTGCCATCAAGGAGCTGTAAATGAGCCAAAAAGATCCAAGAGAAAAAGCGCGTCCTAAATTAGCGGTGTGGAAATTTGCCTCTTGCGACGGCTGCCAGCTCTCCTTGCTCGATTGCGAAGATGAACTTCTCGCGCTTGCTGAAGCTGTGGAGATCGCCAATTTTCCTGAAGCTTCGAAAGCACTAGTTGCGGGTCCTTATGATCTCTCGCTTGTAGAGGGATCCGTGACAACCCCGCATGATAAGGAACGCATCCAAGAGGTGCGGCGGCAATCTAAGGTGTTGATCACAATTGGAGCATGCGCCACTGCGGGGGGGATTCAAGCCCTGCGCAATTTTGCTAAGGTCAGCGACTACATTCCCCTCGTGTATGCTCATCCCGAGTATATCAGCACTCTAGAGACCTCCACCCCCATCTCCGAGCATGTGAAGGTAGATTTTGAATTGCAGGGATGCCCCATCAACAGACATCAATTAGTAGAAGTGATTCTCAGCTGCCTTCTTGGGAAAAAACTCCACGTTCCTACGTGCAGCGTCTGTGTAGAGTGTAAAGAAGCGGGCAATGTATGCGTGCCGGTGGCGTACGGAATTCCCTGTTTGGGTCCTGTCACCCAAGCGGGATGCGGCGCCCTCTGCCCCTCCTACCGGCGCGGCTGCTATGGCTGCTTTGGCCCCAAGGAGACATCTAATCCTCTGCCGCTCACCCGTTGGTGGGAGAAAAAATTTCACATGGAACCCCATGCGATCAAATGCGCCCTGCGCACCTTCAATTGCGCAGCGCTACCCTTTCGAAAGGCAAGTACACATTATGAGTGATAACTCCTCCAGAAAAAAAATTAAAGTCAAGGCAGGGATCGAGTCGAGAACGATCCATGTCGATTATCTGGCCCGGGTAGAAGGGGAGGGGGCCATGTACATTAAGACAAAGGGAGATAAGGTAGAAGAAGTTCAGCTCAAAATCTTTGAACCCCCCCGTTTTTTTGAAGCGCTTCTCTGTGGAAGGGAGTTCTATGATGCCCCGGATATCACGGCGCGCATCTGTGGAATCTGCCCCGTGGCTTATCAGACCAGCTCTGTGAATGCGATGGAAAATGGCTTGCAGGCAAAGCTGCCTTTCCATCTAAAGCAATTGCGCCGCCTCATGTACTGCGGCGAGTGGATTGAGAGCCACACCCTGCACGTTTTGATGCTTCATGCCCCCGATTTTTTGGGATATCAAGACGTCATTCAAATGGCAAAATCCCATGCCGATATAGTGAAACGCGGCCTGCGTCTAAAAAAGGCAGGCAACGAGCTGATTTCACTTTTAGGAGGAAGAGAGATCCATCCCATTAATGTCAAGGTGGGGGGCTTTTACCATCTTCCGAAAAAGAGTCGTCTTGTCGCTTTGAAAGAGAGCCTGAAACAGGCGCGCGATGACGCCGAGCACATCGTCAGATGGGTCAACGGCTTTGAGTTCCCCGCCCTGGAACGAGCCTATGAATGTGTGGCGCTGACCCATCCCGAAGAGTACGCGATTGCGGAGGGGCAAATTGCCTCTACCTCCGGATTGCAGATTGACGTAAAGGAATTTGAGAACTATTTCGAAGAACAGCACGTTCCTCACAGTACGGCCCTGCATGCCGTCATCAAAAACCGGGGCTCCTATCTGGTGGGTCCGATGGCGCGCTACAATCTCAATCAAGACAAACTTTCGCCGATTGTCAAAGAGGTGGTCAACTCCATTGGGTTTGAAAAGCGCTGCTCCAATCCCTTTCGAAGCATCATCATTCGCGCGCTCGAAGTGCTCTACGCCTGCGATGAGGCGCTGCGCATCATCGACCGGTATGAATGGGAGACAGCTCTGCCATCCGTTCCCTTAGAAAAGAGAGCTGCAATAGGATATGGCGCGAGCGAAGCGCCGCGCGGCTTGTTATACCACCGCTACCGCTTGGATGACAAAGGACTCATCAAAGAGGCCAGAATCGTCCCTCCCACCTCGCAAAATCAAAAGAGCATCGAAGAGGATTTGCAAGATTTTGTCAGCCGCAACCTCTCTTTGTCCGATGAGGAGCTCACCTGGAAATGCGAACAGACGATTCGGAACTACGACCCCTGCATCTCCTGTTCTGCTCATTTTCTAAAACTCAAGCGTCTTTATGTCTGAGATCATTGTGGTAGGGATCGGCAATCCGGCAAGAGGGGATGACGCTGCGGGATGGGCTGTTATTGACAAGCTGGAAAAGAGAATCCCCGAAGAGATAGAACTGAGCAAGCAAAGAGGGGATTTTTCCGCCTTAATGGAGATATTTGCATCACACGACAGCGTCTATTTGGTCGACGCCTGTCTCTCCGATGCCCCTCCGGGCTCCTGGAAGCGTCTGGATGGACTTCAGGAAGCTCTGAAGGTAGAAAAAAAAGAGACCTCCACACACGCCTTGAGCATCCCCGAAGCAATTGCTCTTTCCCGCGAGTTAGATCAATTGCCCAAAACCCTAATCATCTATGCAATCGCCGGAAGCCGCTTTCAAATCACCAGCGGCCTATCTCCAGCCGTTGCCGGGAAAATCGAATCGATTGCCCGTTCAATCTTAAATGAAAAGGAAATACAGGCATGCATGAAAAAAGTCTGATGGACAATTTGATAAAAAAAATCATTCTGCTTGCTAAAGAAAAAAAAGCCTCTAAAGTTGTCAAAGTTTCCGTCCGGCTGGGAGCCCTTTCCCATTTTTCACCCTCTCATTTCAAAGAGCATTTTGATCTCGCAGCCAAAGGAACACTTGCCGAAGACGCCTTCATTGAAACCGAAGAGTCTCAGGACATAGATGACCCTCATGCCTATTTGGTCATGCTCAAAAGCATCGACATCACCTGACGGGTTGTCCTGAATTTCCTCATCGAACTATACTCGGCATATGGACGTCAATCAATCCAGTCTGCTTTTAAGCTTGATGGCACTTAGCCTCGGAGCAAGACACGGCTTTGATTTAGACCATCTTGCGACAATCGATGCCATCACCCGAACCGTTCGAGAGCACCGTTTTCTCTCCAAGATAGTGGGATTTTTGTTTTCGCTTGGCCACGGAATCATCGTAACTCTCATCAGCATCATCATCGGAAGCGGTCTGATCCAATCGCGGGTCCCGGAGTGGCTGGAGGTCTTTGGGACATGGGTCTCCATGATCTTTTTGTTCCTCTTTGGCTTCTTGAATCTTTGGACCATTTTTCAAAACCCAACTCACGGCGCTCTTCCCTCCGGCATCAAAAGCTATTTAGCAAAAAAAATCTTCAATAGAAGCTTCAATCCCTGCTTGATCATGTTCATTGGGGCTCTTTTTGCCTTCTCTTTTGACACCTTTAGCCAAGTCGCCCTCTTTTCCCTCTCCGCCTCCGTCTTGGCGGGGTGGTTATTTTCCGGAGTTCTCGGGCTGATCTTTATGGTTGGCATGATGCTCTCCGATGGCCTCAACGGCTTCTTTGTCTCCACGCTCATTCAGCGCGCAGACAGACTCTCTCTTTTCCTCTCGAGAAGCTTAGGGCTTGCCATCTCCTTGTTCAGCATCGTCCTCGGAGTCATTACCCTCGTTAAAATGATCCGATACACAAGTTGAACTTTTGAAAAATTTCATCAATAAGGAGACCAGTAACAGGAACGATGACGATCTTCCTTATCGGCATAACCTGCGATTGTAAACCGCTCCTTCACCCCTCTTAGAATCACATAACCAAATAACAACCATACGAACCAGGGAATTGCTGTGAGGATTTTCATATTGATGCCAACTGGTTAAAAATCTCATTATGTTTTTGCAGATAAAGATCATGGGGAATGAGCTCTTCTTCCAGCTCTCGTTTCGTTTTTTCACTGATCGATAATTCATTCACGATTTCTCTTCCCGCTGTCTGGAGCCGTAGTTTGTATTGGGCGATGATTGGCTCCAATTGAGGATCATCCCTCAATAAAAGAGGGCCCTGATTGCGATAGATCTCTCCAATCAAGTCGGTTTCCATGTTTCGAGCAATCCGTCGAAATAGCACTTTTAACACTTCAAAATGGGTTTGTCCGGGATAGCCGCAGTTGGCCATGGTCATGATTTTGGGGCGAACGGTTCGCCTTTTCGGATGAATTCCTTCGCCTTGTGCGTCTTTTTCGATCGTTGGAAAAACAGATGAAACTCCGCGATCCATAAAGTTTTTTAAAAGCCCTGAGATATTATCTACATAGACAGGTGTGGCGTATATGATGATATCGCTGCCGGATAAATCGATCTTTTTCCTGTCGTCGTGAAAGACGCACACGCCCGGCGTCTTCACCCAGCAAGAAAAGCAGCCCATGCAATGATGGATATTCATGTTTGACAGCAAAATGTGTTTGGTTTCTGCGCCTTGAGCTTGCGCTCCTTTTAAAAACTCTTCGACCATGAGGTAGGTCGCGCCTCTTTTTCCTTTGGGACTGCCGTTAATGGCCGTGATTTTCATCAGACTCCTTTAATAAGTATCTTGTTTTGTACCAGTTGGGAAATCGATACACGAATATGATTTTTAATAATATTGCGATAATCCATACCAGCCGGCCATTCAGAATGCCCGGATGGAAATATCGATAGAGATTCACGAGAAAGACACCCAAAAAAATGATCCCTAAACCTCCAGTCATGATTTGATTGATCCGTAAAAATAGAGGGTGATCCCAACTCTTTGAATCGGTTTCCAACTTGGCGTACTGCAAGGTGAATGGCTTGCCAATCAGTAAGGAAATTCCCGCTGCAGCGACAAAGAATAGCGACATGCAAAAGGAGAAGTGTTGAGTCAGATAGGAATTTCCGACGAAATGAGCATTAAAGGTTCCAATGAAAAAAAAGAGAACCGATCCCCATTCGAGAAGAAAACCTTGCTTCAGTTTGGCAGCGGGAAAAAGAGAACAGATTAGACCAATGATCATTGCATAGGTTGGAAAAACCGCAGAAATGACACCGCTGATGATCCAGGGCAAAAATGTGACTAGCTTTCTTAGTACTAACATAGTTCAGCATTTTCCAAGGTTTTCATGGCTAGTTGGCACCAATCGATGGCTGCCTGCGCGTGACTCATGCCGTATTTGACGGTCAAGATCCAATACGTTTTATGGGAGGAGGGTGGTTCATTTTCGAGCAACGTCGCAATCGCGCGATATTCATGGAGCTTTTTGGCGAGTCTTTCTTTGCGATTTTTTAGACGCTGGATCGATTCGATTTTCGGGACGTTTGATCCAAAAAATAATTTCAGCAGATTTTCATCCCGATGAACGGATTTTTCTTCATCGTGGCGCATCCATTTTTGCAGTTCGGTGCGTCCCAGTTCAGTGATGGCATAGCGGTTGCTCGGTTTTTTACTGGATGACGGGCTGTCCAAGAGTTCAATCCAATTGTCTTGAATCAACTGATTGAGCGTTGGATAGATTTGGCCATTACTTTCTGACCAAAAATGGGCAAGGCTCATTTTGATCAGCTTTTTAATGTCGTAGCCGGATAAGGGCTCGATGGATAGCAGCCCTAAAAGGGCATATTTGGTCGTATTGCGTTTCATAGGCCTTCGATAATATGTCTAAAAGACCTATTTCCGCAAGAAAAAGGGAAGCTGTCAGTTAATTAAAAAAGTTCTATAACATATTACAGTTGAGGGGGATGCCCCAAATGGGCATTTGATTCCAACCAGGATAAATAATCGATCTTGAAAAAGGCAAAATTTGAAGCGGCAAAACCTCTTTACTGGACAAAAAAATAAATTCATAGCACGCAACCATCTGGTTCTAAACACGTAAAACACGAAAGTAATCGCCTGAATTTTCTCAGAACCCACCTTTGCTCCTTGGCGCTTTTTCTCTTTTCGATCGAAACGTAGAGGGAAAGACCCCAGAGGTTAATGGGGTGGTTCACAACTT
>Ga0156036_118_pt3 | contig 26515 bp, 21 predicted proteins | sample RifCSPlowO2_02_FD_107690 | JGI IMG/M metagenome (GOLD analysis project Ga0156036, IMG submission 107690) | Chlamydiae bacterium RIFCSPLOWO2_02_FULL_49_12
TGCGTTCGGTATAACTCTCTAACATGTAAAGTTTTTTTTACGTTTTCTGTAATAGCATATTTATTTATAATTGAATTGATAAATATTTATAATTTAATAAAAAGTAATTATGTTTTAACTCGACAAATTGCGTAAAACTCGGCTTTGTGCGGTTTTTAACAGCCGGATTTCGAGGAGGCGGCCCTCCCGAAAGATGGCGTCAAAAAACGTGCAAAGTCGAGGTAAAGTCGAGCTGAAAGCATCCGTCAAGGAAGGGAAATGAGTTGTGTCAGGCCGGAGGGCCAACAGAGAGATGAAAAGGGGATTTCGGTCCGCGCCGGAGGGATCTACGGAGACGGCATGGCGCGCTCTATGGAAACGGAGGCGGCCAAGGTGAGCAACATGATGGTTCAGCTCTCGGGTATTAGCGGGGATGCGATCGGCGTGGTGAAAAATTTTTCGAAGGCGATGGAGTGGAATCCTAGAGGCGCTGAAAATGGCTTTGATCTTCAGGGCGGCCTCTGTAATCTTGTCGGAGGAGTTCCGGGGATTATGGTTGGACTCAAGGAGGAGAGGCTGGCGAAGCTCTCTGACGACAAAACGGGGCAGGCTGTTGCAAAGTGGCACCAGAGGATCGGAGGATTTCTTGTCGCCGCGGGATGTGCGAAAATAGGATCGGTGGCGATGGCGTTGTTTCACGGCGCACGTCTTCTCCCCGAAGCTCTAGTTCCCCTGATGGAGGGGATGGGAATGGCAAGCGGAGGATTTTTTGCTCTGATATTTCTTGCAATCCTTGGAGACGTCTCTTGCGTGGAAAGAGAGGGAAAGGCTTTTTGTTTGGGCTTTAGGGAAAAGCTCATCGCCGTCCTTAGGGAACATGAAACAGAGGTCAATGATCTGGCCGTGCCGCTCTCTTTGCCCAAGGGGGCGTCCCCACGGGAGTTGTATGAACGCGCCAAGGGGCGGCTCAAAGAAGAGATCTTAGCTCCCGCTCTTGTGCAAAAGATGCGCTCATCGATGACGTCTTTGGAAAGAGAGGATCAGATCCGCAAGGCGTTGTTCGACTTGATTGGAAAAGAGAGATTTACTCAGGAACAGTCTCTTTGTCAAAAAGAGACGGCCGAGCTTTATGAGATCGCTCTTCAAAATCCGCAGTGGAAATTTTTTTGTCAAAATTTGGAACGGAATCGAGACGAGTGGAATGAGAAAATCAATTATGAGCGCATGGTGGAGCGCGTTGTAAAGGGAGATGTCGTGAAAGAGATCAAAGAGGGGAATCAGGGCGTTTTGGAGCACCTCTTTAAGAAATGGGAGGTGAAACGAGTCTGGAACCGCATGATGGGAGCGGTCTCCCTTATCTCGCTTGCGGTCTTGATTCCGACAGTGTTAGCGGGCGTCATGCCGATGGCGGCTCCGATTCTTCTTGGCGTCGCTATTGCCTGGACGGCGCTCTCATTGGTCTACGCGATCTTTGACGGTAAAGGGTATCTGGAGGCGTTTCGCAGTAAAAAGGTCGGAACTTGGGACCTGAAGATCCTGCTTGCAAAGACCGCGGCCGTGCTCGCCGTGACGGTGACTTTCTCCGTTTTGACGATCGCCTCGGGCGGCGTTCTTCCGCTTCTTTATTGCCTGATTGCCGGAGGGGCGGTTCTTGCTCTTCAGCTTGGGGCATGGGGATGGCTTGCAAGCCGCCTGAAAGAAAAAGAGCTGGCGAAAGATGAGGAGCTCTTGGCTCGAGAAGGGACCAACGGCGCGGACGACGCTGTTTTTTCGGAGGATGAGGCCGGCTCCATCTGTTCCGATGCCGTAGAGGAGGATGAGGCTGGCTCCATCTGTTCCGAGGCCGTAGAGACGGATCTTGGTGATGAAGAGTGGCCTCCAGAGGAGACGGGCAGGGTTGCTCTTTAACGGCCGCTTTCCTATCGTGGGGATGTGAAACGGGAAGTGGACGTCTTTTTGTCTTACGCGGCAGCAGAAAAGGGGCTCTCTTGCAATACTCTTCTTGCCTATGGAGGGGATCTTCGGCGCTTTTGCCGTTTTTTGGAAAAGTCGGGAACTCTCTTGTGGGAAGACGTCTCCCGCGAGGTCATTCTTGACTTTCTTGCCTGGGCTAAGGAGCGCTCCTATGCGGCAGCCTCGCTTCTTCGCCTGCTCGTCTCTTTGACTCTTTTCTTTCGCTTTTTGAAACAGGAGGAGCGTATCCGGTCCGATCCTACGCGCTATCTCGACCGTCCGAAATTGTGGAAGCTTCTTCCTGAGGTCTTAAGCGAAGAGGAGATGGATGCGCTTTTAACCTCTTGCGACGCCGGCACGGAAGCCGGGGCGCGCGACCTTGCGATCATAGAGGTCCTGTATGGATCGGGGCTTAGGGTCTCGGAGCTCTGCGCCTTGAATCTCTACGACGTCTCGGATGAGGCGGTCCGGGTCAAGGGCAAAGGGGGGAAGGAGCGGATCGTTCCCGTCTCCACAGCAGCAAAAGAGGCGATTGACCGCTACCTGCTCTTCCGCAAGGGAGGAGACGAAGGGAGCGCGCCCCCTCTCTTTGTTTCCAGGGGAGGGCGCCGAACGGGGCGTTCTTTTGTCTGGAGGCGCTTGAAGGAGTATGCGGCAAAAGCGGGGATCGTGCGCCGGATCTCTCCGCATACACTCCGCCATACCTTTGCCACCCATCTGCTCGAAAATGGGGCGGACTTGCGCGTCATCCAGGAGCTGCTCGGCCATGCAAGCGTGGCCACGACGGACCGCTACACCCAGGTCAGCCAAAGGCGTCTAAAAAACGCCTTTCTGGAGTTTCATCCCCGGCCTTGACGCCGCTTGAAAAGAGAGGCGAGTTTTTCCATGTAGATGTAGACCACGGGCGTGATGTAGAGGGTAAGGAGCTGCGAGAGCAGGAGGCCGAAGACGACGACAAGTCCCAAGGGGCGCTTGCCTGCGGCGGTAACGCCGCCGATGCCGAGCGCAATGGGCAGCGCTCCCATGAGGGCTGCGAGTGTTGTCATGACGATAGGACGGAAGCGCGTGGCGGCGGCGTGGAGGACGGCGTCGCGGGAGTTCATCCCCTCTTGGGTCATCGCGACATGAGCAAAATCAACTAAGATGATCCCGTTTTTTAAAACGATGCCGAGCACCATGATCAGGCCGACAAAGGCATAAAGAGAGAAGGAGTAGCCGGCGGCAAAGAGGATGAAGAGCCCCCCCAGAGCGGCAGCGGGAAGGGTGGACATGACGGTCAAGGGATGGAAAAAGTTCTCATAGAGGATGCCGAGAATGATGTAGATGGTAAAGAGGGTGATTAAGAGGAGGAAGTTGAGGTTGGAAAAGGAAGCGGCGAAGACGTTCGCTACGCCCTCCAAGGCGCCGGCGACGGAAGGAGGGAGGCTCTTTTTTGCGAGCCCCTCCAGACGGGAGACGGCGGAAGAGAGGGGGAGGCCGTGGAGGTTGAATGTGATCGTAACCGAGGGAAGGCCGTTCATGTGGCTGACCGTTAAGGGGCCGACGTCTTCTTCGATGGTGACAACATTGTCGAGCCGGATAAGTTCTCCCTTGGAGGAGCGGACGTAGAGCTGGGAGAGGTTGTTCGGTTCCCTGTAAAAGGCGGGGAGGGTCTCGAGAATGACTTTGTATTGGCCGTCGGGTTTGTTGATCAAGGCAAGGTAGGCTCCGCTGTAGGCAAGTCCCAGCGTGCTCTCAATGGCTTGTGCGGTGACGTTAAGCGAGGAGGCCCTGTCCCGGTCGATCTTCAGATGAAGCCGCGGCTGGCTGATGTGCATGTCGCTTGTGACTTGCCGGAATCCGGGGAGGGTTTTCATCCTGTCGATAAAGGGGACGGCGGCGCGGTAGAGCTCGTTTAGGGAGAGGCTTCTTAACGTATATTGGTATTGGCCCTGGGTCGCTCCTGTCGCAACCTGGAGGTTGATTAAGGGATAGGGCTTGAAAAAGACTTGCAGGCCCGGGAGGGAGAGCAGGGTGTGGTAGAGGGAGGCAATGACGCTTCCGATGGGCGGGCGCTCATGCGGCGGTTTTAGGGTGATGAAGAAGAGGCCCTGGTTGTCCTGGGGGATCGCTCCAACCGAGACCAATGATTGAAAGGAGGGGTTGTCTTTGATGAGTTCGGTGGCTCTTTGCTGGAGTTGGGCCATCTCGAAGGGAGAGGTTCCGTCTTGCGTCAGAGTAAAGCCCTGGATGCTTCCGATGTCGTCATCGGGAAGGAAGTCTTTGGGAAGAGTGAAAAAGAGCAGAAGGGTTAAGGCAAAGGAGGCGGCGCCGACGGCAAGAACGCTCTTTTTATGGTCTAGAACCCAAGAGAGAGAAGCTCTGTAGTGTCTGATGAAAAAGGCGTTGATATGCTCGGAAAAGCGCTCGACCCGTCCTCTTTTTTCTTCGGGGCGCCAGGGCGGGATCAGGCGGCTTGCGAGCATCGGGGTTAAGGTAAGAGAGATGAAGCCGGAGAGAAGCGTTGCGCTCATGATGACGATGGCGAACTCTTTGAAGAGTTTTCCGATGACGCCTCCCAGAAAGGCCATGGGGAGAAAGACCGCGGCAAGAGAGAGGGTCATGGAGAGAATGGTGAAGCTGATCTCCCCGGAGCCCTTTAAGGCCGCCTGGAAGGGAGTCTCTCCCGATTCGACATGGCGGACAAGGTTCTCCAAGACGACGACGGCGTCGTCGACGAGGAAGCCGATCGACAAAGTGACGGCGAGAAGGGAGAGGATGTCCACGGTGAAGCCGAAGAGGTACATGACGGCAAACGTGCCGATGACGGCCAAAGGGAGGGCGAGAATCGGGATCAGCGTATTTAGAAAGCGGCCCAAGTAGATGAAGATGACGGTGATGACCAATACGAAGGCGATCAGCAGGGTAAGCTCGACGTCTTGCACCGCTTCTTTGATGAACTCGGTCTTGTCCAGGAGGGTATGGAGAGCAATGGAGGCGGGGAGTTCCTGTTTTAAACCCGGGAGGATGGCGTTGATGTTGTTGATGACGCCAAGAGCATTTTCGCCCGGCTGTTTTTTGATGGCCATGACGACGGAAGGAGAGATCTTTCCCCCTTCGGCATAGGAGAGATAGAACTTGTCGTCCGTGAGGCTGTTTAAGGCTCTTCCGACCTCGCTTAGGCGCACGATCTGTCCGTCTGTTGTTTTGATGATGAGCTTTTCATAGCCCGAGGCCTGGAAGATCTGTCCTTCGACCGAGATTGTGTACTCGCGCCGCGGGCCGTAGAGAAGTCCCGTGGGTTGGGAGGGAATGCTCTCTTTAATGGCGGCTCCGATATCTTCAAAGGAGAGGTTCTTGGCGGCAAGTTTTTGCGGATCGATCTGCACCCTCACCGCCCATTCCGCTCCGTAGACGTAGACGTTGGAGACGCCTTGGATGATGCTGATCTGTTTGGCCAGGATGTTCTGTGCGTAGTCGTAGAGATCCGCAAAGGTCATGGAGTCTGAGGTGAGCGCATAAAAAAGAATGGGGTTCTCGGCGGGATTGGTCTTGGAATAGATGGGGGTATAGGGAAGGTCTTTCGGAAGAAAGGGCATCGCTTGATTGATCATGGCCTGGACGTCCTGAGAGGCTTCGAGCATGGACTTGTCCAGGCTAAATTGCAGGGTGATCGATGTCTGGCCGGTGCCGCTGGAGGAGGCAATCGAGGTGATCCCTGAAATGGTCATGAGCTGCTTTTCCAGAGGCGTTGCCACATTGTTGGCCATGGTCTGGGGATCGGCTCCGGGAAAGCTCGTCGAGACGGTGATGGTCGGGTAGTCGACGTTCGGAAGGTCGCTCACCGGGAGGGCCTTGAAGGCGAGGATTCCAAAAAAGAGAAGAGCGAGCATCACGAGCGTTGTCATGATGGGCCGGCGGATGAAGGGCTCGCTTACATTCATTCAGGACACCCCTCTCCTTTATTTTTCAGCGGGAGGCTCTCTTCCTCTTTGATAGCGACCTTTGTCCCGTCCGAGAGATTGATCTGCCCCCTCAGCACGACCCTCTCTCCCTCCTGAAGGCCGCAGTCGATCAAGGCGAACTCCCGATAGCGCTTTTTGGCCGTCACTGTGCGCAGTTCCACCGTGTTGTCCTCTTTGATGACGAAGATCTGATCTCCTCTTTGCGTCTTGACTAAGGCCTCTTCGGGAATGAGGAGCGCATGTTCTGCAACTCCGTAAAAGAGGCGAGCGACGAAGTATTCGTTCGGCCACATGGAGAGGTCTTCATTTGGAAACGTGGCTTCTAGCCAGATAGTGCCGGTTTTACGGTCGATCTGATTGTTAATATAGGCAAGCGTTCCTTCATAGATGCGCTCTCCGTTTTTTAATGAGAGCGCCTGAACGCGGACGGCCCCCTCATCCATCAGAGAGCGGATCTTTGACCACTCCTTTTCGGGGATGTAGAAGTCCAACGACATGGGAACGGCTTGCTGGAGAGTGACCAAAGCGTCCGGGCCGCCGACGGGGACATAGGTGCCTGTGCTGATGTTCGAGATGCCGGGAAAGCCGGTCACGGGGGCGCGAACGGAGCACCAGCTGACTTTAAGTTTGGAGAGAACGATGTCGGAGCGTGTCTGCTCTGCTTGAGCCTCGAGGGTAAGAACGTCGGTGAGGGACTGGTCATAATCAAGCTGGGAGACGATGTCGTCTTTGATGAGCTGGGTGTAGCTCTCGGCTTTCTCTTTTGCCATCTTCAATTTTGCAGATGTCTCCTCTAGCAGGCTTTCTGCCTTTTGAAGATCCGCGAGATAGGGCCTGGAGTCGATATTAAAAAGAAGATCCCCCTCTTTGACAAGCGCGCCTCCAGTGTAGTGCTTGGAGAGGATTTTTCCTGCAGCCTGCGAGTAGATTTTTACGGTGGAGTTGGCCGAGGTGTGCGCGATGTAGTCCTGAAAAAGCGGGACGGTTTGGCAAAAAGCGCGGGTCTCCGTGACGAGAGGGGGGATGGCCTCGCGCGGCTTTTCCGGGCCGCATCCCGCCGCCAAAAGAGCGAGGAAGAAAAGAGAGAAAAAACGATTTTTCACTGAAGCGCCTCTTCTGGTTTAAAGGTGTAATAGCCGGCGGCGTAGACGAGGTTGGCAAGGGCGGTGTACCATCCTTGCTCTGCTGCGGCAAGACGCGAACGGGCGTCGGAAAGCGAGCTCTGTGCGGAGACGACGTCGATGATCGTTCCAAGCCCTGCGCGGTATTTGCGCAAAGAGACCTCGTACTGGTCATTTGCAGAGTCGAGAAATTCCCGGGCGAACGCAATGGTCTCTTTGGACTGCACCACGTCTGTGTGCGAGATGGTGATTTCTGCTGTGATGGAAAGCTCATTTTGTCTTAGCGCGGCAAGAGCGCTCTCTTTGGCCGCTTTCGCCTCTTTGACGGCGTTGACGGTCGAAAATCCTGAAAACAGCGGGATGCTTAGCGAGAAGAGGGCCGTCCAGTCGTTCTTGTCGTGAAGTCCTCCCTGAAAGTAAGTGCGTCCGTAGTTGAGCTGCGTCGTTAATGCGGGGAAAAATTGGGTGTAGGCAAGGGAGATCCGACTCTCTTTCTCTTGGACGAGAGCCTCTTGCGCTCGAAGGTCGGGGCGCAGGATGAGGGCATCGGCAATAAGCTCGTCAACGCTTTTTAAGAGGATATCCGTCTCGGTGTGCTCAGGCAGCTCTTCGAAAGAAAGAGAGGCGTCGGAAGGGATTCCCATGTCTTTCAGAAGAGTGGAGAAAGCGATCTGAAGGAGTTTTTTTTGGGCGGCGGAGTTGAGCTGGGTTTGCAACAGAAGGGTTTTGGCCTGCAGCACGTCAGAAATGTCTTTGACGCCGCTCATCTTCTCTGCAAGGGCGGCGTTTAAGGTGGTTTGAGCGGTCTCTATGTCTGCCTCGATCGAGCTCATCAGATGTCTTTGGAAGAGGTAGAAATAGTAGTCGTTGCTGACAGTTTTGACAACCGCTTGGAGAACACGGTTGTGGGACCAGTCGGCAAAGTAGAGGCTGTAGCGGGCAGCCTCGGAAGTTGCGCGCCTCTGTCCGAAATCCAAAAGGGTGTAGGCGAGCTGGAGTTGGGGAGTGGCCGTGGTGGAGAGGGAGGTGGCGACAGTGTCGTTGACCAGAGCGGGAATTTTGGCTCGGGTGTAGGTTCCCACTCCCTCAATATCCGGAAAAAAAGGCGCTTGGGAGGAGCCGTAGGCGGCGGCGGCTTTTTTTGCGGCTGCCCAGGAGAGGGTGGTCGCGGGAGTGTTCCTTAAGGTAATATCGATGATCTCGCCCAAGCTTAAGGGGTGGTCGGAAGGAGGGAGTTCGGGGCGTGTGATCTCTTTGGTCTCGCTTCCCGTTTTTGGGGGGAAGTAATAGGAGTAGGGAGTGCGCGGCGCAAAGGCGTTCGGATCCCAGAGTGCTTGATTGACAGAGCAGCTGCTAGAGACGAGCAGCAGCAAAAGCGCTGCAAAGCGGTACCGCATGGTATGGCGCGACCTCCCCCTTAAGCGCAGTATAGCGATTGGAGTTTTTTGGTCAAAAAGGATGAGGGAAGATATTAAAAAAAATTATTTCTTATTATTGATAAATTAGATGTGGTTATATAATATCGTTAATATAAATTAAGGAGACGAAAGATCTATATGAGTATAGAAAATATAAAATATTTACCCTTATATGACCGGTATTTTCATGAAAATCAGCCGGAAAACGGGCGTCAGGATCTTGAGGAGGAGGGTTTTGCAAGCAAAACTTTTAATCTCCCCTTATCCAAACTTCCTGTAGATTTTTCCATTCAAGATCAAAGTTTAACCTTAACTTGGCAAGAAGCGGGAAAAAGAGTCGTCTTGATTGTTTTAAAGATGATCCTTTTTCCGTGGGGACTTTACGAACTTAGTAAATATACTCTTCAACGCCTCATCATGATTCCGATTTACCCCGCCCAAAGTCGAATCATAAAAAGTCTCTTTCCAGAGTTGAACGGCAAGGCTATAGATCAAAAGAGGGCAGCTGCGGTTTTAAAATTAAACCGTTCTTCCTATCTCGTCCGTGAAGTTGTAATGGAGAAAAACGGAGTGCGTTACAACGGTCTTTTGATTGGCCGTAGAGACAACTTGCAAAACGGGCGGTGGGTATTGCAGGCTACGGGGAATGCTGAGCCCATTGAATCTTGCGCCCCAGACTATTCATTTGATCATGCGAGATCGCATTTCAATACCCTGCTCATCAACGGCCCCTCCGTCGGCAAGAGCGAAGGCACCGCTACTCCTGATACGATAGGCGATGCGCAAGAGATCGGACTTTCCTTTTTGGAAACGGCGATAAAAGCCCATCATATTGTGATGGCCGGTTTTTCCTTAGGTGGAGCTGCAATCGGATTGGCAATCGAGAAACACTCCTTTAAAGACAACGTCCGCTATTTGGCTGTCCGGAAGATGACCTTTGGTCGTTTAAGCAGCATGGGAGAAGCCCTGGTCGGGACTCTTGGGAAAAAGATCATTAAATGGGCGGGTTGCGAAATGGACTCGGTTGCCGCCTCGAGAAAGCTCGCGGCCTTAAATATTAAGGAAGTCATCGTACAGGCCGCATCGAGACCAACAGGACCCCTTCCTGCAGTGGAGGATTTTCAACATGACGGCTGTATCTTGCCGCAGGCCAGCTTGGGTTACGCCTTGATCAAAGAAGGTGTGACAACAAACAAAACCTTTGTATGCTTGCCCAGAGCGGCCCACTGCTCTATGAGAGCAATCTATTCTGCCTCCTCATGCATTCAAGAGTTTGCAGCAGGCGGATCTGAAATCAATCTCTCTTGAGGCGCTCTTTTAAGAGCCGGTTAACAACGGAGGGGGAGGCCTTCCCTTGAGTGCGTTTCATCACCTGGCCGACGAGAAAATCAAAGGCGCGCGTTTTGCCGGATTGCAAGGCGGCAATCGAGTCGGGGTTTTCGATTAAGACCGCATCGACGACGGCGCCAATCTCTTTGGAGTCGCTTAAAGGTTGGTAGGCAGAATTGTCACGCACGATCTCTTCAGGGTCGAGCCCAGGGGCGAGGAGCATCTCGTCGGCGACGTTTTTGGCGATCTTTCCCGTGATTGCGCCGCTTTCAATGAGAGAGACGAGCTTAGCGATATGCCGCGCGGGGATTCCCATCTCCGGAAGCCTTTTCCCCGTCTCTTTTAAGCGTCCCACGAATTCGACGGTGATCCAGTTGCATAGATGAGTCGGATGCGCGCAGTGTTTAAGTCCTTCTTCAAAGTAGTCGGAGAGGGGCTTGTCGTTAATGAGAAGAGAGGCGTTGTAGGGAGTTAATCCTAAGCGGTTAACGTAGCGCTCATAGCGTTGGTGGGGGAGTTCGGGAAGGGAGCGGCGCACCTCTTCGATGAAGGCGCCGGAAAGGTGGAGCGGAGGAAGATCGGGCTCGGGAAAGTAGCGGTAGTCTGCGGCCTCCTCTTTTGTGCGCATGCGCACGGTCTCTTTTTTTCCCGGATCGAAGCGGTAGGTTCCTTTGTCAATGGGGTCTTTGTCGTGCGGACGCAGGGCGTAGGCGCGGATTTGACGGCGGATTTCTGCTTCAAGAGCGAGCTCCATATTGGCAAAAGAGCTCATGTTCTTGATCTCGATCTTGTCATTGAGCCCCTCTTTTCCCTTCGGGCGCACCGAGACGTTGACGTCGATGCGTAACGAGCCCTCCTCCATGTTGCAATCCGAAGCGCCAATGTACTGCAAGATGGCGCGTACCGCCATGGCGTAGGCTGCGGCCTCTTTGGGAGAGTGCATGCAAGGCTCCGAGACGATTTCAAGGAGCGGGATGCCGGCTCGGTTGTAGTCGACGCCTCCAAACGCAGGAAAGTGTTTGAGCATGCCTGCGTCATCTTCCAGATGGGCGCGGTGGATGCAAAAGTGCTTGGTCCCTTCTCCGACGTCGGCAGCGACGACGCCTCCGAGAAGGAGCGGCTGATCGTACTGGGTGATCTGAAAATTGCGGGGACTGTCTGGATAGAAGTAGGATTTGCGGTCGAATTTGCTCAAAGGAGCAATGCGCGCCCCGACGGCCAGACCAAAGAGGACGGCTTTGCGCACGGCCTCTTTGTTGAGAACGGGAAGCGCGCCCGGCTGGCCTGTGCAGACGGCGGAGATGTTGAGGTTGGGCTCGTCTCCAAAGCGGTTCGGGGCAGGGCTGAAGAGCTTGGATGCTGTGCTTAGCTGGACGTGAATCTCCAGTCCGATCACAGGCTCCCATCCTTCATAGGCAATATCGGTCATGGCTTCGCCTCCAGGGAAGGAGATGCGGAGCAAAGCCCCAAGGCCTCTTCAAAGGCGCTTGCGACTCTTAAAACCTCCGCGTCATGAAGCTGCGGTCCCAAGAGCTGCAGCCCCAGGGGCTTTTTGTCGGAAGAAAATCCCGAAAGGAGGCTCACGGCGGGAAGGCCCGCTAAGTTGGCGGGCGTTGTGAAGATGTCTTGCAGATACATCTCGAGGGGGGTGTGGAAGGTGCCGAGTTCAAATGCGGCAGACGGCGCGGTGGGGAGGGCAATGAGGTCGCAGAGGGTGAAAGCGGAGCGGAACTCCTCAATGAAGAGGGTGCGCGCCTGCTGCCCCTTTTTGTAGAAGGCCTCTTTGTATCCCGATGAGAGTACGAAGGTCCCTAAAAGAATCCGGTTTTTCACTTCGTCTCCAAACCCCTCGTCTCGGGAGAGATCATAGATCTCCGAGAGCGTTTGAGCTTTTTGGGAGCGGAGGCCGTAGCGGATGCCGTCAAAGCGCGCCAGATTGGTGGAGGCCTCGGCTGTTGAGAGGATGTAGTAGACCGCAATCGAGTTCTTTAAGATGGGAATGTCAACATCGATGAGAGAGAGGCCGAGCTCTTTTAGGAGCCCAAGCGCCTCTTTGAAGTTGGAAGCGACCGGATCTCGGAGCGAGCTTAAAAACGACCACGGGACGCCGATCTTTTTTCCCTGAAGAGAGCCTTGCAGTTCGGCAAGATAGTTTGCGGGGGGAAGGGGAAGACTTGTGGAGTCCTTGTCACAGTGCTGTCCCATCACTTCCAGAAGGAGAGCGGCGTCTTTGACGTTAGCGGCTAAAGGGCCGATCTGATCCAAAGAGGAGCCGAAGGCGACGAGGCCAAAGCGCGAGACGCGGCCATAAGTGGGCTTGAATCCCACAAGGCCGCAAAAAGCGGCGGGTTGGCGGATAGAGCCTCCGGTGTCGGAACCCAAAGCCAAGGGACAAAAGCGGGCGGCGACGGCGGCGGCCGACCCTCCGGACGACCCTCCGGGGCTGCACATTAAATTCCAGGGGTTTTTAGTCGGGTGGAAGGCGGAGTTTTCCGTGCTGGACCCCATGGCAAACTCGTCGAGATTGGTCTTGCCGATGAGCAGCGCATCCTCTTCTTCCATCAGACGAACGACGGTTGCATCAAAGGGTGCTTGGTAGTTTGTCAAAAAGCGCGAGCCGCAAGTGGTGATCTCGCCCCGGATATGCATGTTGTCCTTGATTGCGATGGGAATCCCTGCAAGTTTGCCCAAAGGCTTGTTCTCTCGCCTCTTCGCATCGAGGAGTTGGGCTTTTTTTAAGGCGCGCTCCTCAAGGAGGGAGAGAAAGGCGCCGATCTTGGGATCATGCTCTTTGATGAAGGAGAGCTGTTTTTCAACGATCTCAGTTGCCTTCATCTCACCGCGCACAAAGCGCTCTTTGTATGCAAGGGCTGTGTCCATAGGACTATTCTTCCATCCGGATAACGGGAGGAACGCGGATCATGCCTCCGATGTGCTGGGGAGCATTCTTTAAAAACTCTTCTCTGGAAAGAGTCTCTTGGGCTCTGTCTTCGCGCAAGACGTTCTTGAGCTGGGGAAGGACGTGGTTGCAGGGTGCGACGCCCTCTAATTCCAGCGCTTTGAGCTGCTCGATGTAGCTTAAAATCTTCGAGAGATTTTCCCGTAGCCTCATTTTTTCATCGCTTCTCAGCTCAATGCGGCACAGACGGCTTAACTTTTCCAGCTCGCTCTCACTAAAATCCATCGGCAGCCCGTTATTTCTTTACAATCTTAAGAAAAGAGAGTGAAATTTGCAATCGCATAACAAAAGTAACTTATACCGAAATGACTTCAAAAATCGGGTTTAGGCTTTGGCCAAGCCTAAAACCGATTTTTGAAGTTGATTGGGTGTAGAGCCGGCTCCGAATGTGTGTTTCTCTTTTTTTTCAGATCTTGTTCTTCTCGTTCTTCTTGCCGTCCTTTATCATAGCCTTTTATGTATCCGTCCTTATAGCCTTCATCATGCCCTATCTTGTGTCCGGCTTTGTGTCCGGCCTGGTGTCCGACGCTGCATCCTGTATTATAACCGGAATTATATCTGCATTCTGAAAGCTCCTTCCATAATTGATCTATATCAGCAATTGTTAAGGGGTGGGCGTAAGTTAATTGATCCCTGGTTTTATTTTCGATTAAGTACACTCCCTTGATCTTTGTCGCCGAAGCATAGATGGAGATGAGGGGATCTTCTTCGGAATAGAAATAGATCCGAATTTGATCGGACGGCAACCACGAAGAAGCGGCAAATACAAAAGAGGCGTCAGGTTGTTCGGCGGGATCAATTGATTTTCCGTACAACCAATTTGACCAAGTCTGTTTTTTTTCTTCTGCAGGAAAAATTTGCCAGCACTCTCCGTTATCTAAAATAAGTGCATTTTTAAGAAAATAACGATTAATTAAGATCTTACTTTCGCTTTTGGAGGAACGTTCCATAATCGTTTTAACATAATTGAACTTAGGTATTTGTTTTGTCCCAAAAGGGATAAACTCAGCAAAGGCTTTTTGTCCTGTCCTGATATTTTCTAAAATGTGTCGATAGCCAAAAAAAAACTCAACCGAGGATTCATAGATTTGGATCGGATCACGAGACAGCCATGTCACAGGATCAAAGAAAAAACAATCCTGGAGATTCCACTCTTTTGGAAATTCATTGTTTACCCATTGCCACCAGCTCTGTTTTGGTTTTTCCTTCAGGAATAACATTTTCCAACACGATCCATCATCAAGAGCAACGAACCCCTCCTTTTCGACATAATTGATCACGATATGATGGGGATTATTCTCGACTTTCTTTAGAGAAAAACACGGTTGCGTACCACTCTCTGCCCACAAAGGCAGAATGTGAGTGAAAACGATGCCAAAGAAGAAAAACAATAAGGCGGCTAAATGATGCCGCGCTAAGGGAAGGTTTGAGCTCTTGCCGGAGTTTGCAAATTCATTCAAGCAATTTGTAAACTCCGGCTTGCCGGCGAGTGCGGCTGCGCCGAATGAACTCTTTTTGCAGCCTCCTCGAAATCCGGCTGTCAAAAAACGTACAAAGCCGAGCTTACCTCTTTCCTTGGCCTGGAAAATCTTGAAAATCATACGGAAATTCCTCAGCTTACGTGTGTTCTAATCGATTACAAGGAAAAAAATGTAGCAGTTAAAGAAAAAAAAGACACCATTTTTTCGTAAGACCCCCGGCGGCTTCCGCTTCCGGCGGGAGCTTTTGGGAAAAGATCACAGCAGTTGCATATGAAATTTATTTTTTATATGATGAGAGGAAAGGATAGCCTTACATAGAGGAGATGTTATATGAAGTGTCTGAATTTTTTTGCTTTACTCTTAGTGATCCTGGGTGCTCTCAATTGGGGGCTTTGGGGATTTTTCCAATTTGATTTTGTGGCGTGGCTCTTTAAAGGCAATACGACTCTGCTCAGCAGGTTGTGCTATGCCGTCATTGGGCTTGCCGGTGTCTGGAGCATCAGCTTTTTTGGAAAATGCAAAGAGATCTGCGGCTGCAAGCACAAGGAATCCGGCGGGGGTGGTTGCTGCAAATAGGCTTTCTTAGTTCTGTATGACTCGTGTTCTTGATCGGAGGACGCCGTCCTTGCGCTCTTCACGAGAGTTTTTTTGTCTTGAGAGCTCAGGAGCTGGTCATGGAAAGTGCCAGCGCCTGCGCTCTTTAATCCTGTAAAATCCGGCTATGTGGGAAGCATGCGCTCTCCAAGAGGGGAGAGCGTGCTCTCTTTACTGCGGATGAGCACTCTGTCTTCGGCGGAACGCCTGCCTTTAGCCGAACTTTTCCTAGTGTGCAAGTTCCAAACTTGTGTGCCAGTCTCCGGACTTTTCAGTGTGCAAGTTCCAAACTTGCAAGTCTGACGCCAGGATTAAAGAAAAGACTTGCCAAGTTAAAAAAATGATTTTATGATTAGACCTAGGGGCGTAGAGGGCTTAAGGAGGAAAAAATGGCAGGAAGACTTGGCATCAATCCCTGGTTGACGATCTGGTGTTCTCCGAGACAGACGATTACGAGGATCCTTAAAGTAGATCCCTCTTACCGCTTTGTGTGGCTGTCGGCGATCTACGGCTTTCCCATGCTTTTGCAAATTTCTCAGTCTCTATCTCTTAGTTTTTACTTTTCCTGGCCGATCATTATGACAGGAGCGCTGATCCTCTCTCCCTTTGCCGGGATGCTGGGGTTCACTATTATCGCAGGTCTGCTTTTTTGGGTAGGGAGGTGGATCGGCGGGATGGGTAATTTTATTTCCATTCGAGCCGCGGTGTCGTGGGCTAATGCTCCCAACATCGTGACGGGCTTAAGTTGGCTGGTTCTGATTGCGCTGTTTCAGGACAGGATCTTCTATGACGGCTTCATGCAGCGCTCTTTTGTCGGAAGAGAACAGGGCGTCCTCTCTTTCGTGGCGGCTCTACAGTTTGTGATTGCTGTCTGGTCTTTTGTGCTGCTTCTTAAGACTTTAGCGGAAGTTCAGCGCTTTTCTGTCTGGAAAGCGCTTCTTAACGTCATCTTGCCCTTTGCCCTGTTTGTCATCGCACTCTGGGTTGCGATGTGGCTCATCTGGTGGATCAAAGATTTTATGTTAAACTATACGTAAGGAAGAGGATATGAAAAAAGAGATGAAGGAAATCCTGGTTGGAACGGTGATTGGTCTTCTAGGTGGAGTGCTAGCGCTCGTCGCTCCGGTAAGAATTGCCGGTTCCGAGAAGAGCGAACAGGTGCCTGTTGTCAATGGGGAGAAATCCTGGACGGAATTTCAATCGGTTGCAGGGAAGTGCAAGATGCAGTTCCCCACCATTCCGGAACACGTATCCGAAAAAATGAGCATTCCAGAAGAAGGATATGAGATGAGCTATGACGCCTATATCTCCGCATCGGAACGCGAATCGATGTTTATGCTTCTTATTGCACAATATCCCGATTTTGTAGACGAAAGCTACGCCCAGATGAGTCTGGAGACCTTTCTGAACGGCATCCTGACCCATAACCCTACAAACCAGCTGATCTTTGCCGATCTCTCTCTTGTCCAGGGGCATGAGGCTCTTGACTTCTTCATCCGCACAGGCAGCGTCTACTTTAAGGGGCGTGCGATGATGGTCAAGAACAGCCTCTATCTCATGGCGATGGAGTGCGAGATGCAAAACTACGAAGAGGAACACTTTAACCGCTTCGTGAACTCCTTTGAGCTCCTCGTTTTAGAAGGCGGCATCACCCAATAGGTCAGCGCCAGTCGAGGATCACTTTGCCGCTCTTTCCCTGCCGTACCAGGTCGAAGCCTTGTTGGAACTCGCCGGCAGGGAAGTGATGGGTGGCAACAGCGGAGATGTCAAGTCCGCTCTGAAGCATGCTGAGCATCTTGTACCAGGTTTCATACATTTCGCGCCCGTAGATCCCTTTCATGACAAGGCCTTTGAAGATAACCTTTGTCCAGTCAATGCCGGCGCCGTCGGGAAGGATGCCCAGAAGGGCTATTTTGCCTCCGGGGCGCATGGCATCGATCATCTGCTGCAGGCCGGCAGGGTGTCCCGACATTTCAAGGCCTACGCCAAAGCCCTCGGCGATTCCCAGCTCTTTCATCACGGAAGGCAGATCCTCTTTTGTGAGATCGACGGCGCGCGTGGGGTGCATCTTTGCAGCCAATGCGAGCCGGTAAGGGTTGAGCTCGGTGATGACGACGCGGCGCGCGCCGGCATGAAGGGCAATGGCGATCGCCATGATGCCGATGGGCCCGGCTCCCGTGATCAGGACATCCTCTCCTACAAGGTCAAAAGAAAGGGCGGTGTGTACGGCATTTCCAAGCGGATCAAAAATGGCGGCGACGGTATCGGAGATCTCTTTGGGGACGCGAATGGCGTTTGAAGCTTGGATCACGAAATAGTCGGCAAAGCACCCCGTCGTATGCACGCCGACGCCAATCGTGCGGCTGCAGAGATGGCGCCGTCCTGCACGGCAGTTGCGGCAGGCGCCGCAGACGAGATGTCCTTCCCCCGATACGCGATCTCCGGGTTGAAAATTCTTCACTTCGGTCCCAACCTTTTCGACAATGCCGACGAATTCGTGTCCGACGGTCATCGGAACGGGGATGGTCTTTTGCGCCCAGGCATCCCACTCGTAAATGTGGATGTCCGTTCCGCAGATCCCCGTCTGCTGGACCCGGATGAGAAGATCGTGCGGCCCCGGAGAGGGCATGGGAGCCTCGTAAAGCCAAAGGCCTTTTTCTTTTTTGAGTTTTCCTAAAGCTTTCATACAATTACCTCTAGTTGTTTGCCCACTTTCTCAAAGGCAGCCAGAGCGCTGTCTAGATGTCTCTTTTCATGAGCGGCTGAAATTTGCGTCCGGATGCGCGCCTTGCCTTTGGGAACGACAGGATAGGAAAAACTGATGACGTAGATTCCTTCTTTAAGCAGACGGCGGGACATCTCTTGCGCGATGCGGGCGTCGCCGAGCATCACGGGAATGATCGGATGCGACCCCGGAACGAGTGTGTATCCCAGCTGCTCCATGCGCGAGCGGAAATAGGCGGCATTTTCGGTAAGTTTTTTTCTCAGCTCGCATCCTCTCTCTACCAGTTCCAGAGCTTTGAGAGAGGTGGCGGCGACAACAGGCGCGAGCGAGTTGGAGAAGAGATAGGGACGCGAGCGCTGGCGCAGCCACGCGATGATCTCACGGGGTCCGCTGATATATCCTCCGGAGGCGCCGCCGAGCGCCTTTCCAAAGGTTCCGGTTAAGAGATCCACGCGTCCCATGACCCGGCACGCCTCATGCGTTCCGCGGCCTTCTTTTCCGACAAAGCCCGTAGCGTGGGAATCGTCGACCATGACGAGAGCGTTGTACTTTTCCGCCAAATCACAAAGGGCGGCAAGGTTGGCCTGGATGCCGTCCATGGAAAAGACTCCATCGGTTGCAATGAGCCGAAAGCGGCTTTTGGAAGCCTCCTGCAACTTGCTTTCCAGATCTTTCATGTCATTGTTGTTGTAGCGGAACCGTTGGGCCTTAGAGAGGCGGATGCCGTCGATGATGCTGGCGTGGTTAAGCTCGTCGCTGATCACCGCGTCTTCTTCGGAAAGAATCGTTTCAAAAAGGCCTCCGTTGGCGTCAAAGCAGGAAGAGTAGAGGATGGTCTCTTCCATTCCCAGAAAAGCGCTCATGCGCTCTTCCAGCTGCTTGTGGATCTCTTGAGTGCCGCAGATGAAGCGCACGGAAGAGAGGCCGTAGCCATACCGGTCCAGGGCTCCATGGGCTGCCCGGATGAGGTCGGGATGGTTGGAGAGACCTAAGTAGTTATTGGCGCAGAGATTGATGATCTCTTCGCCGTTCGCAAGGGTGATACGAGCCTGCTGGGGAGAGATCAGAACTCTCTCCTCTTTGTAGAGGCCCGAGCTTTTAAGCTCGTCGAGCTGGCAAGAAAAATACTTGCGGAACTGGGCCTTAAAAGTTGAAGGAGAGATAGGCATGTCCATAGGGTGCTCCTTTGTATCTAAAGTACTTGGGATGGTGGTTGTGGCGATCCTTGATGTGAATCCAGCCCCCCAAATTCCATCCCCCTCCGATCCCTGCCTCGAAATGGGAGGCTGTGGCGTAGTTGATTCCAAGCTCGACGCCCTTGGAGTAGAGATCGAAGATGGCGCGGTCAAACTTGCCGATGCCGCCGCTCGCGCGCCGTGGATAGCGGTAATAACCAAAGGAGGCGTAGCGCAAGGAGAAAAACCACTCGGGATGGACGTACATCCTTAAAGAGAGGTCATAGGGAAAGATGGCATGCAGGCGCCATGCCCGCGCCATCTGATAGTCGAAGCCCAGGATGGGAAGGATGTAGTGGTTGCGGATGCCGGCATAGCCCAAAACGCCGAGGTGGCCGGCAAAATCCTTGGTAAAAGAGTATCTTCCCCACCAGGAGGTGTAGAAGACGCCGCTCTCTTTGAAATTGACCTCTTTGGCATCGACGGTCACGCCATTGGTGATGATCCAGAGCCACTTTTCCCAAGCGGTGGAGATCCAGCTCAACGAAACGTCTCCGTAGTTGTAAATCCCTTCCCGAAAGCGGGGGTTTTGATCCCAGTCAAATTTGAGATAGGAGTAGCTAAGTTCGAAAGAGAGGGAATTTCGGGGATTGATAAAGAGAGTGTAGTAGAGTCCGTCGCTGCTGTCTGCGTAGGTGGCGTGAGAGTGGCGGAAGCGGCTGGAGCGAAAAGGGGCTTGGCCGATCGCGCGGAAGTCGGCCGTCACAAAGAAAGGATGGTCAGGGTGCGGGGTAATATATCCTTTCGAGAAGAGAGGGAAAGAGAAGAAGAGAGATCCTGACAAAAAGAAAAAAAGACGCATTAATTAAGATTCAACGTATGCAAATTCTCCGCCTAGCATACGCTGGAGCTCTTTTTCTTTCTCTCTCTTTTTTAATTTGGCGGCGCTTGCAAGGGTTCTTCCCTCGGCGCTCTTTTTTTGCACGCAAAAGTGGGCGTCTGCAAATTTCGCCACTTGGGGAAAGTGGGTGACGCAGATCACCTGGCGGCTCTTGCCGAGATCTTTGAGCCGCATGCCGATCTTTGCAGCCGTCTCGCCGCCGATATTTGCGTCGATCTCGTCAAAGAGAAGGGTTTCGGTCTGGTTCTTCTCTGCGAGAAGGGTCGTGATCGCAAGCATCAGGCGGGCCAGTTCTCCTCCGCTGATGGAGGCAGCGACGGAGGCTGCGCCCTCTCCCTGATTTGCTTTGAGGAAGAAGGAGACCTCTTCTTCTCCCTGGGAGGTTCTCTCTAAAGGAGTGAGCTCTATGGTAAAGAGGTTGTCTGGCATATTTAAGGTAGAGAGAGCCTCTGAGACGAAAGGAGCGAGGCGATGTGCAGCGGCGCGCCGCTTTTCCGTGAGCTCTTGTGCACGCGTTTGCATCTCTTTTTTTAAGTTTTCTTCTTGAACTTCAAGGGATCTTAGCCTCTCTTCTAAGGTGGAATAGGAACAGACTGTTTCTTCGGCAGCCTCTCTTCTCTCTTCGATCTCCTTTAAGCTCTTTCCATACTTTTTCTTTATTCTGTCGATGGAAGAGAGCCTCTTTTCCAGCTGTTCTTTTCGTAAAGGATCGCTCTCGCAGCCGCTTAAGTGAGAAGAGAGCTCAAAAGACGCTTCGCTTAAGTGGAGGGCGGCTTGCGATAAATCAGAAAGCAGCGTTTCCACTCTTGAGTCTACTGAAACAAGAGCTGAGAGTCGATGGTTCCAGAAACTCAGGCGGCTCAAGAGGGAGTCTTGCGCTTCAAACAGCTCTTGCTGAAGAGCGCTTAGGGTCTCTATGATTTCGCTTAAATGAGAGAGGCGGCTGTACTCTTCGAAGAGGCTCTCCTCTTCCCCTTCTTTAAGGGCAGCTTCTTTGATCTCCTCAATGACATGGGAAGAATAGGAGAGTTCGTGATCTCTTCTTTGCATCGCTTCCTTTGCAGAGAGGATCTCTTGAGCGAGCTTGCGCTCCTCATCCCATTTGTCCTGAAAGTGTGCGACCTCTGTTTTGAGGTCTCCGAAGAGATCGAGCAGATGGCGGTGGTAGGAGGTCTCTCTTAGAGTTTGATGGGAGTGTTGGGAGAAGAGGGCGATGAGGTGCGAACCGACTCTTTGTAAAAGGGGCAAAGTGGTTGTCTGGCCGTTGATAAAGGCGCGGTTCTTCCCTGACAGAGAGAGTTCGCGGACAATGGTGAGCGGCTCACCGCTTTCCCAAAAAAGAGCCGCCTCATTCAAAAGAGAAGAGAGCGCCTTCTCGTTTTCAACCTCAAAAGTCGCTTCGACGCGCGCCCTGGCAGCTCCTGCGCGAATGAGCGAGTGGTCCGCGCGCATTCCCAGGATCAAAGCGATGGCGTCTAGTAGGGCTGTTTTGCCGGCGCCCGTCTCGCCGGTCAAGACGTTAAATCCCTTTTCAAAATCGACGGTTAAACTCTCGATCAGGACAAAATTCTGGATGCAAAGGCGCTTAAGCATGGTTGGATAGAACCAGATCCGTTGTTTTAAAGTGAAGCTTGGCGACTTTTCTTAAACTCTCCCTTCCGTGTTTTGCAACAAAGGCTTTGCCCGCCTCTATGACATGGTTTGCGGCTCCTTTGGGCAGCTCCATCCCGAACTCGGCTCCCAAAATCGCCAGTTGTTCTAGGAAATGGGCGCGCGCCACAATGGAAGCGGCGGCTACCACTACATCCTCTTCCGCACGGACCCGCTGCTCCAGATGGATGGTGAGCCCTTTTTTTGCAACGGCGGAGGTGACGAGATGTTCGCTTGCAAATTTGTCGATGATGACCTCCTTGCAGCCTGTCTCGGAGACAAGATCGGAGATGGCCGTGGCATGGCCCCACGCCAGCAAATGGTTTAGATTTTTAAACCTCTCATAGAGTTCGTTGTACTTGTTCGGAGAGATGCGGACGATGGCATGCGGAAAGCGGGAGCGGATTTTTTTTGCAACAGCCAAGACGACGGAGTCGGCCATTTTTTTGCTGTCGCGCACACCCAAATCGAGAAGCTCAGCGACCTTATCTTCTCCGGCCTGCACGCCTGCAATGCAGAGAGGACCGAAGAAGTCTCCTTTTCCCGCCTCATCGATCCCGATGCGCGCTCTTCTATCGACATAGGCGTGAGGGTAGGAGTAATCAAAACTCTTTAGGATCTCAGGTTCGAGGTAGCAAGTAATGAATTCATCCTTCTCTTTTCCCTGGACGGTGAGCTTGCCCGATTCGTAGAGCGTGCAGGAGACCCCCTTTTTTTGAGCCGAAAAGAGGGTGTAGGGAGGGCTGGACAAAGAAAATCCCATGCCTTCGAGATCGCCTTTTAGCTTTTCGGAGAGTTTTAGGTCGATCTTTGCGACAAAAGTGGAAGGAGCCATACGGCTTCATTTATGACAAAATGAATAGATGTTTTAAAGCGAAAGTTGATCCTTCCGGAGTTTGCAGAATTGGAGCGGTGGTTTCAGCCGCCCCTTCGTATACACAAATGAACTTCGGGCACGCACACGGGCACTGGCGCGGGCACGAAAGAAAAAATTGCCTGAGACTGTTTGTGTCATAACTTTCCATTTGTATCTTTGAACGATTTTGTTATGTTGAGGAGCTTAAGAGGAATGGCGGGGGGATCATGAATGAAGATGCTGTCAGTCTTGGCGCTTTGGTGAAAGCAAGGAGGGGGGAGCTTCAACTCTCATTGAAAGAGGTGCAGAACTCTACGTCGATCCGGTCGATGTATTTGCAGGCGATCGAAGAGGGAAGGGTTTATGAGTTTATCTCAGGGGTCTATGCCCTGGGATTTATGCGGCAGTATATCCAATTTTTGGGTCTTGATGCCGAAGAGCTTTCAAAAGAGTATCCTCTGGCCTTTCGCATTGTAAAGGAGAAGCAGGAGTTTGCGTATGGCCTGGGCACTCTTGAGCCGCGCGGTTCGGCGGCCGAGGGGAAGAAGTTTTTGCCGAATGCTCTTTGGATTCTTTTGAGCTTAGGGATGGTTGCGCTTGCCTATTTTGCCGCCAGGCATTTCGGGTTCTTATGACGGATTTTCGTCATGAGAATAAACTGATCCATGAAAAGTCTCCCTATTTGCTTCAGCATGCCCACGATCCTGTGGAGTGGCACCCTTGGGGAAAGGAGGCATTCGAGAGGGCGAAACAGATGGACAAGCCGATCTTTCTCTCCATTGGATATGCCACCTGCCACTGGTGTCACGTCATGGAGAGGGAGTCGTTTGAAGATGAAGAAGTAGCCCACATTCTAAATGAGGTCTTCGTCAATGTGATGGTGGACAGAGAAGAGCTTCCTGAAATTGACGCCCTCTACATGGAGCTCGGGCAAGCTCTGATGGCTACTGCCGGAGGATGGCCTCTCAACGTAATTTTAACTCCTGATCTAAAGCCTTTTTTTGCGGTGACCTATCTTCCGCCGCGCATGCAAAAGGAGTTGATCGGCCTCTCTGAATTTTCCCGGCAGATTCACATGCTCTGGAAGAGTCCGGAACGCTCTCAGATTATCGAACAAGCGGATCGGGTGGTGGAGCTCTTTCAAGAGGCTTCCATTACGCATGGGACGGAGCTTCCCTCATCCGATACCCTGCTCGATGCTATGGAAGAGCTCTACGAAGTGGTGGATCCGGTCTTCGGTGGGATTAGGGGAGAACCGAAGTTTCCGATCAGCTACTCTTGCGATGCCTTTTTGACCTTTTCTAAGATGCATAAAGAGAGCCGCGCGCTCTTCTATGTCGAGCTGACTCTGGACCGGATGCATCGGGGAGGGATCTACGACCATCTGGGAGGGGGATTTTCACGCTATGCAATGGATGTCATGTGGCACCTTCCCCATTTTGAAAAGACGCTCATCGACAACTCCTTGCTTGCATCCACTTACCTGGCAGCATGGACTCTGACCAAACGGGATGAATACAAAGAAATCGTGTGCGAGACGCTTGATTATCTCCTCTCTCATCTGAGCTCCGGGGAAGGGGGATTTTTCTCTGCAGAAGATGCCGATCTCGAAAGACAGGAGGGGCTCTACTATACCTGGACAATTCAAGAGATTGAGGAGGTGTTGGAAGGAGAGGAGTTTGAGCTCTTTTGCAACTATTACGGCGTCTCCGAAAGCGGAAATTTTGAGGGAAGGAACGTCCTCCATGCCAACATGACCTTGACTGAATTTGCCGAAGCGCTCTCCATCAAGCCTATGGAAGTGAAAAAGAGACTGGATGAGGCCAAAGAGAGCTTGAAGCGCAGGCGAGAAGAGCGTCCCCGCCCTTTTGTCGATGATAAAATCCTCTGTAGCTCCAATGGCTTTGCCGCTCACGTCTTTGCGCTGGCGGGCGCGGCCTTTAAAGAGAGCCGCTACAAAGAAGCAGCTTGTCATGCGCTCTCTTTTATCCGCTCACACAACTGGCAGGAAGGAAGGCTTCTTAGGCGTTATCGCGATGGAGAAGCGCGCTTTGCAGCCGGACTGGATGACTATGCCGCCTTAATCAAGGCGTCGCTGACTCTTTTTGAGACGGGTTGCGGAAGCGACTATTTGAGTTGGGCCATCGAAATGACCGATCTTGCAAGAAGGGAATTCAAAGAGAAGAACGGAGCCTTTTTTCAGACGGCGGAAGAGGAAGAGATGCTCGTTCGCAGGTGTGAACTCTACGATGGAGCGGAACCCTCTTCCAATGCCGTCCACGCAGAAAATCTGCTCCGCCTCTACCAGATGACGGAAGAGAAAAAGTATCTCCTTCAGGCAGAAGACATCTTCAGGGCGGCTAAGAATTTTATAGAGAGTTTTCCTGCGGGAGCAACGTATCATTTAACCTCCTTGCAGCGGTATTTTGACGCTTCGGCTCTCACTTTCGTCATTGCCTTGAATGAAAAGAGGGAGGGTGAAGAGGAGATTTTGACGGCGCTTGCCAGCCGTTTCATTCCGAATAAAGCTGTGATCTGGAAAACCCCTGACGATTCTCTCATTGACAAACTCCTTTCCCTCCATGCGGATAAGGGCCCGATTGAGGAAGAGACCACTCTCTACCTCTGCGCGCGGGAGCATTGCGAAGCGCCGCTTGCCGGGAAGGAAAAGATTCTTGAAAGGATTGAAAGAATATGAAAGAGATAGCAAAAATGGGAGATTACGAGCTCCTAAAGGAGATTGGACAGGGCTCTTTGGGAAAGGTCTTTGTCGCGGAGCATCGTTTTTTAAAGCGTCCCTTTGTTTTGAAGGTGCTTCCCGACGCGTTGTCGCAAGACCGCGGCTTTGTGCAACGCCTAGAAAAGGAGGTGGCGGCGCTTGCGAAGATCGAGCACCCGCATATCGTCAAGATTCACAATGTAAGTTACTTTGAAGGAACCTATTTTCTGGTGACCGATTGCATTGTCGACTCATATGGAGAGACGACTACTCTTGCTCAGTATCTCTCTTCCAAAGACCGTCCGATGAACGAAGCGGAGATCCTTACCGTGGCCCGTCAGATTGCCCAAGCGCTGGACGCCGCCTATCCCGTGGCCCATCAGGGACTTAAATTAAACAACATTCTCGTTGGCAAAGGAGAGGAGGGGATGCACGTCTACCTCTCCGATTTTGGCCTGACCCAAGCGATGGGGCCGCGATTTATCTTAAACCGCACCTATGCCGCCATTGCCGCAATTTTAGAGAGGCAAGAAGAGATGAAGAGCGGAGGGGACTCCATTTTCCGGTTTCACAATACTTTTCTCCAAAATTTCGCCTTTTTAGCTCCCGAGCAAAAGCGATTGTGTGAAAAGAGCTCCTGTGAAGGCAAAGAGGACGTCTATGCCTTTGGAGTCTTGATCTACTTTCTCCTCATGGGCAGAACTCCCGAGGGTGTGTTCGAACTCCCTTCCGAACAGCTGCCCGATTTGAAATATTTTTGGGATTCTTTCATTCTTTCGTGCCTGAAAGAGGATCCCGCCAAGCGTCCCGCCTCGCTGCTTGCGGCTTTAGAGGAGATGGAGGCAAAAGGGAGCAAAGGCAAAGAGGAGGCGCTCTTAAAGCCCATTTTAAAACCCAGCGAGATCATACGGCCGGCCTATGAAGAGGATCCGGCGGCTATCTTTCAGAAGGATCTTGAAGTGACGTCCTATTCCCCTCAAAAAAAAGAGCCGAAAGCGATCGATCCTCTCCTTACGGAGATGAATGTGGTCCCTGGAGGGAGCTATGTGCGCGGCAGCGAGCGGGGCGCCCGCGACGAGATGCCGCAGCATCAGATTTCCGTCAGCAGTTTCGCCATCGACATCCATCCTGTGACCAATGAGCAGTTTGTGCGCTTTTTAGAATCCATGGGTGGTGAAAAGGACGGCAACAATAACGACATCATCTGCTTGCGCGACGCCCGCATCAAGCGGAGCGGCGGGAGATTGAGCATTGAATCGGGGTATGCCAAGCATCCCGTTGTCGGCGTCAGCTGGTACGGGGCGCTAGCTTACGCAAAATGGGTTGGAAAGCGCCTTCCTACCGAAGCCGAGTGGGAGATCGCCGCCTATGGAGGAAGGGCCGGAAGCCAGTATCCTTCAGGAGAAGCGCTTGAGCGCTCTCATGCCAATTTCTTTAATTCCGACACGACGCCCGTCATGAGCTATCCTTTTAACGGCTATGGACTCTTCGACATGGCGGGAAATGTCTACGAGTGGTGCCAGGACTGGTACAGTTACCAGTACTATGATCTCTCTTTGCAAGAGCCTGAAAATCCCAAAGGCCCCCTTCAAGGCGTCTATCGCGTCCTTAGGGGCGGCTGCTGGAAGAGCCTCAAAGAGGATTTGCGCTGTGCCCACCGCCATCGCAACAACCCCGGGACGATGAACCGCACCTTCGGCTTTCGCTTAGC
>Ga0156036_104_pt1 | contig 18435 bp, 20 predicted proteins | sample RifCSPlowO2_02_FD_107690 | JGI IMG/M metagenome (GOLD analysis project Ga0156036, IMG submission 107690) | Chlamydiae bacterium RIFCSPLOWO2_02_FULL_49_12
ATCTCAAAAACAAAGAGCCCATCCCAGAACCGATTAACAAAGAGCAGTTCAAAGGGCAAATCGCATATCGAACAAGTAGCCAACGCCACTATCGTGTAGCAAAAGCAGCCAGAACCATGCACAAGTCAATCAGCAAAACCATTGATGACTTGGTCGATGCTGGTCTGGATCGAGTCAATGCGCTCCCACACTAATATGGTTCAAACAGGAAGGGTCAATTCAACATCTCATTACTGCTTCGAGGCTATACCCCGCGGGGCTTTGGCGCGCTCCAAATTCCAAGTTTTTGACCGCGCGGGGTATATCTAACCGATTTTTCATTAGAGAGGCTATTACGATTTCTGAATAAGTTTGGGGTCAAGTTTGGGGTCAGGCTCGGGGTCTTCCCCGTGCCTGACCCCAACTATTAACCGTCAACCTGTCCAGAAAAAACGGTTACGAATATAAGGGAAATCGCATCCTGATTGATAAATCTTTCGATCCAACAACCTTGAGAAATTGCCTGTCAGTTCTAAGTAGAGAGTTCGAATTCATTCTAGGCCACTTTCCATCAGCAGCTGAGCGGATTCATTGCTTAAGATCTGATCCAAATATTTCATTTGGAATTTTGCAATTTTCGCGTCATAGAGCGGCTTTGCATAGTCAATCGCGGTATAATGCACGCCAATGTATTCGATACCATATTGCGTAAGTTTTTCCAGTTCCTCGACATTTTTTCTTTTGTCATCGATCAACACTACTTTTTTCGGTTTTTGGTTTATCATGTTGAGGAAAGTTTTAAAAACATCGATTTTTTTGTTATAATCACAGACGAACAAAACGCCCTGTGAATAGAGCGTTGGGTTCTTGTAGGGGACGACAAAGCATGCTTGAGAAGGGGCGGTTTTCGAGAAATCAAATCCCAAAGAGGCTACTTGTTTGAGAGTGGAATCGACAACTGATGTGTGACGATGGGTGAGCCCCATGATCACTACGCCTTGATTTTGCAGCATCACCAAAATGGGAATAAAGTTCTTTTCCAAAGGTTTAACTCTGCAAGCCTTTTGGGTCTTAACCCAAAGAGGATAGGCATCGCGTGTTGCCTCTGCTTTGGTCATCCCTTTTGTCATTCTTTCCTGTAGCACGTCATACCACCAGTTGTTATGTCCTAACGCCTGTGCAGCCTCGAACATACAGTTGTCAAGGTCAACTAAAAACCAGGTGTCGTGGTCGATCAGAGGAATCACATCTTCGACATAACGGGTCTCAATGATTTTCGCCTCGACCTCAAAGAACGCGAAAGAAAAAACAGCTACTAAAACAAAGGATCTCCACAACATACAAATTCTCCAATATTAAAATTTAGGCCTGGCCGGAAATTGAGTGTAGCAGTCCCATTTGATTCTATTCAAGATTCGAAAACAGCAGTTTTAACGGATGAATTTTAGACTGATTTTCATAAAAAGGAGTGATCACACAAAAGTGGCCAAGAGATGAATTGGGGGCGGCTGGACTCGAACCAGCGGAGACCGAAGTCGAGGGATTTACAGTCCCTTGCAATTGCCGCTATGCGACACCCCCGGGAGTGCTGGCGAAAGGACTTGAACCCTCAACCATCCGATTACAAATCGGGCGCTCTGCCAATTGAGCTACGCCAGCAAATGGGCGGATTATGCCAACTATTTCGTTTGTTTACAACTCGCTTTTACGACTTAAGATTGCAGGATCTAAAGAGCCTGTCCCTCTTTCCTCAAACAGGTGACAAGATGCGCTGCGTGGCAAAGCCGGATCGATTCGCGCGAGGAAAAATATTCTTGAATACGAAGGATCCCGAGAGAGAATCGATAGGGCAAAGCAGCAACAAGCAAATTGTCATCTGTTTGAGGCTAGCAAAAGAGGGGGACTCCGGTTACACGGGAGGAGGTTCTTCTTCAGGCCGCTCTTGAGCGTCCAGCGAAGAGAAGGGCAGGGTTTCTTCTTTTTTTTCTTTAGTCTCTTGAAGAGGCGTTAAGGAGACGACCTTTCGTTGAAAAAAATTTGAGACGTTTTGAGCGTGCTGGAAAACCGGCGTCGGGAAGGATGAAGAGGAGAGCACCTTTGCTTCAAATTTCTTGTGCTTCTCCTTTGCTTCACAGCACTTCTTATATTTTTTCCCGGAACCGCAGAAACAAGGATCATTGCGTCCAACTTTGTGCATCAGCCCTAACCTTCTTTAGAGTGAAAGAGTTTATTCCAATTTTGAAAATGAGTCTATGGGAAATCTTCCTTGATGACTAGGAGGCATGCAGGTAGACTTTTTCTCTTATGGAAATTCCCTATGCCGCACCTCCCTGGCCCGGAATCGGGAAATGTGTAGAGTCTCTTTGCCGTAAAGCTCTCCATCAGTTCTCCCTGCTCGAAGAGGAAAAAAAGCTCTCCGTCGCTTTAAGCGGCGGCAAGGATAGCCTCACTCTTCTCTTTTTACTCCATGCTATTTTGGGCAGGGGCTTTCCCAAGCTCGATCTTTTCGCCCTGCATGTCGAGGGGGAGTTTTCCTGCGGGGCCGGAGTCAGTAAGAGATATTTGGAGCGGATCTGCCAAGAGCTCAACATCCCCTTGATTGTGCGCACTGCGAAGTTCCCTGAAGGGGGGCTGGAATGCTACCGCTGCGCCCGAGAGCGCAGGACGCTTCTCTTTGAAGCGGCCAAGGAGGCGGGGGCACCTCTTATTGCCTTCGGCCACCATCGAGACGACAGCGTAAACACGTTAATGATGAATCTCCTTCACAAGGGAGAGTTTGCGGCCATGCTTCCCAAGGTTCCGATGAAGCGCTTTGGGGTCACTCTTATCCGTCCACTGCTTTTTGTGGAAGAAAGACAACTTGTTGAATTTGCCAAAAGGTATGGATTCGCCCGCGTGACCTGCCAATGCCCTCTGAGTAGCCGCTCCATGCGCAAACAGACCGATGCAGCAGTAAGCTCTCTCGAAGAGCTTTTTCCCCATGCAAGAGCAAATTTAGCAAGGGCGGGTCTTCTCTATGGCTCCGATAAGGCTCTCCGTCCCTAGAGAGAGTTTACAAATTGCTTGTCGGCAGATGATGCAATCTTTTGTTCTTCAATGAGTTGCTTTTTTGAGCGCGAAAAAAAAACAACTCATTGAAGGATAAAAGATTGCGTCAGATCCCGACAATGAATTTGTAAACTCCGGCTAGATGACGGTTGTTTGAGTCATTTCCGAGAAGGCTTGGACGGGATGGCTCGTTAGAGGGATAACTTTCTCGACATACTGTAATCGCGCTTGCTTTTGAAGGCGAGATGTGAAAAGTGGTTGCTCCTTAAAAACGGAGTAGTAAAAACTCTCCAAATAAACCGAGGTCAATGCCTCAAAAAAAAAGGAGCAACCAATGAGCCATTATGTAGGATTAGACATTTCAATGAAAGAGACTGTTATCTGTATCGTTAACGACAAAGGGGAATCAGTCCATAAGGGACGCTGTAAAACGGATCCCGAAAAAATTACTTGCCATCTCAAAAAGACCGGCCTTATCATCGAAAAAATTGGATTAGAAAGTGGTTCGTTAAGTCATTGGCTCGTTAGCAATCTTCGAGAGCTCGAATTGCCTGCCATATGCATAGATTCTCGAAAAATGGCAGCTATTTTGTCTGTTCAAGTGAATAAAACAGACGACAATGATGCTCGGGGGATTGCAGAAGCAATGCGGTGCGGGCTGTACAAGGAAGTGAGTCAAAAATCGCAAGAAGCGGTCGAAACAGGGACCTTGATGCAATCTCGAAGAACTCTAGTCCAACAGAGAGTGCAACTTATCAATGCCATCAGAGGATTTCTAAAAACATACGGCATTCAACTTGGCTCATGCGGCAAAGAAGAATTTCCCGAGAGAGTGAGGAAAGTTCTGCCGGAAGCCTTGATGATTGCTCGAGAAGGGATAGAGGGCTTAGTCAATTGCTACGAGAAGTTATGCGAAGAGATTAAAAAGATGGAACGCAAAATCGAGGATTTAGCCCGAAAAGATGTTGATGTCAAACGACTCATGACAGTTCCGGGAGTGGGCCTCATTACAGCCATGACGTTCAAAATCGAACTCGATAATCCTCATAGATTTAAAAAGTCAAGAGATGTGGGGGCTTATTTCGGCATGACCCCTAGGCAGTATTCATCAGGAGAAACAAAGAGACAAGGGCACATTTCGAAATGTGGCTCAGCAGAAATGAGAACTTTGCTTACGGAAGCCGGCTTGGTGTGCCTGACTCGCAGCAAAAAGTGGAGTAAGATGAAGGCCTGGGGGTTAAAAGTCATGCGAAAACACGGAGCAAAAAAAGCCGCTGTGGCGGTAGGCAGAAAGCTTGCGGTGATCATGCACAGGATGCTGATAGATCAAACAGACTTTATCCATGGCGAAGAAAAAGCGAAAAAAGTGAAGGCCGCATAATGAATCGAAAAGACTGGAAGAAGAAAAGGAAATCCGATCCCGATCCTGCGCCGAGCTATGGAGAGCTGCTCGGCTCGGGATCGGATTAGCGGGCTACGCCCGCATACTGCCGGGGGCTTGCCCCCCACTCCCCGGTTAACCGAGGGATAAGGAAGAAAAAGCTGAAATTGAGAAAGGAACTCTTTAGAAAGAATTTGTGAAAAAACCCGAAGGAATGGGCAAAGGCGTTGCAAAGTTGGCTCACAGAAGCCGTTCTCGACATTGCCTTGCCCCTTGCTTCGAAAGGTATGGTGGGGCGAAGAAGCTAAAAATTATTCTTCACAAAAGACCCCGAAGAGAACCGCGGAGTTTTTTTCACGATTCGACAAAAGGAGAAAACTTACTTGACATCAGCGCGATTAGAGAACTTTGCATAATGTGCGAGTTCGCCTTTCGGGAGAGCGGCTCCCAGGTTGTAAGGAGTCAGTTACTACCCTTACAACCTGGCAGCCGCCTCTTCGAAATTCGGCTGTCGCAAATTGTACAAAGCGAGAACTTTAACTTTTTTTTCTCTTGAGCTATGCTAACGGGATGCATCTCTACGAGCTCTTTGCCATCCTGATCTATCTCTTTGCCTTGATTTCCGTCGGCGTCCTCTCCTATAAGCGTCATCTGACGGAGGCTGATTTCATTATCGGGGGCCGCTCTTTGGGCAGCTGGCTCACGGCTCTTGCCGCCCATGCAAGCGATATGAGCAGTTGGCTCTTCATGGCCTATCCTGCGATGGTCTTTGTCGAAGGACCGATCAGGATCTGGACCGCGGTTGGGCTCTTTCTCTTCATGTATCTCAACTGGCAATTTGTCGCTCCCAAAATCCGCGTTGCCACTGAAGAGTACAACTCCATGACTTTTTCCTCCTTTTTTGAAAGCCGTGTCGCCGACACTTCAGGCTGGCTCCGCGTCTTTACCTCCCTGATGTGCCTTCTCTTTTATACGGTCTACCTCTCCGCCGGCTTGATAGGGATGGCCTATGTGATCGGGATCCTCTTTAATACCCCCTTTCAACTCAATGTTCTCATCGGCATCCTGATCATCATCCCCTACGTCTTTATCGGAGGCTATCTCACTTTGGCCTGGATCGATCTCTTTCAAGGTCTCTTTTTGATGCTGGCCATCCTTTTCGTTCCTCTTTACCTGCTGCCCAAAGTGGGAGGTTTTTCCGCTGTCGAAAAGAGCTATGAGATGCGCAACGTGGCCTTTTCGCTCTTTCCCGATGTTTCACTAAAGACGGGAAAGTCTCTTTTGACGCTGATCCTGGGGATGGGGCTTGGGTATTTCGGACAGCCTCACATCATCACGAAATTTATGGGGATCAAACAGGTGCGCAATATCCCCCGCTCTAAAATGATCGGAATGAGCTGGATGTTCGTCTCTTTGGGAGCAGCTGTCTTGGTGGGCTTTGTCGGAAGCGCCTTCTTTCAAACCGGCATTGCCAACCCCGAGTTGATCTTTATCTCTTTGGTGCAAGACGCCTTCCATCCCTTTCTCATCGGCTTCTTTTCCTGCGCTATCCTGGCTGCCACCATCAATGCCAACGGCTCTCAAATCCTTGTCTTAGCCTCCACCCTCTCCGAAGATCTCTACAAACGGCTCTTGAGAAAGCATGCTCCCTCTTCAGAACTTCTCATGGTCTCCCGCCTCTCTGTCATCCTCGTGGGTCTTGCGGCCTATCTCATTGCGGCTTTTTCAACGAGTACGATCTTTTCTATCGTCCTCTATGCCTGGTCCGGTCTGGGATGTTCCTTTGGCCCCTTGATTCTCTTTTCTCTTTATTATAAACGGCTGAACCGCTACGGAGCGTGGGGAGGAGTCCTCTCAGGAGGCCTCACGGTCGCCTTTTGGCCCCTGATTGAACGGCTAGGAGGATTTTCCCTTCCTCCTCTTCTTCCGGGATTTTTTGTGAGCTCTTGCGCCATCCTTCTTTTCTCTCAACTTAAAGCACCCTTTTTTCCAAAATCCGTCCATGAAACCTAAGATTCTTTTGATCAATGATGACGGCATTGAGGCCGTGGGCTTAAGGAGTCTCTACGAAGCGCTTCTCCCTTTTGCAGAGCTGTCGATTGTCGCCCCCTCTGAAGAGCAGTCGGGAGTGGGTCTCAGCGTCACTCTTCGCTCGCCTTTAAGGATCGATGCCGTTAAATGGGAGAAAAAGACGCCTGCCTGGAAGGTGAACGGTACCCCTGCAGACTGCGTGCGGCTGGCCCTAAATCTCATCTTTTCAGAGCCCCCCGACCTGATTGTCTCGGGAATTAACAAAGGTTCAAATGCCGGAAGAAATGTGCTCTACAGCGGCACGGTCGGAGGGGTGATCGAAGGAGTCCACAGAGGGGTACCGGGCCTTGCCGTTTCCTGCGAAGAGTATTTCCACCCCGACTACGAAGCAACCAAACCCTATATCCGCTCTATCGTCAAATGCCTGCTGAAGACCCCTTTGGCCAAAGGCAGTCTTCTTAATGTCAATTTTCCGGCAGCCGGTCCTATTCAAGGGTTGAAACTCACAAGGCAGGGAAAGAGCTACGTTAGGGAAAAGCTTGACCGGCGTCTGCATCCCGAAGGCAATCCCTACTACTGGATGGGATTTTCCCTCTCGGAGCATCCCGAGGAGAACGAAAGTGATATCTCGTGGCTGAAAAAAGGGTTTGCAACCGCTGTTCCCATTCATGTCGACGAGATGACCGACCACTCCTTCCTCAAAGCACACAAGAGCTTCTTTGAGGCTCTCTCTCTAGAGTGATTCATCTTCTTCTGGGCTTATCCCGGCGTTGTTTGAGCTGTCTTTCGCAGGCATCAAGGCGGTCGAGCGCCTGTTTTTGCGCTTTTTCCATGATCTCCCTTCCCCTCTCAAGAGAGAAGATCCTCTCTAATTCAATGACGAAGAGCTCGTTAAACGAGGCTAAAGGGACCTGAGGGTCGACAAAGGCGCCTTCCCACTCCTTTTCCTGGCGCTCCCGCGCTTGAATCATCAGCTCTACAAGAGCGCAAAACCTCTTCTTTAAAAGAGGCGTCATCCTGACAAGGTCTTCTTTTGTTTGAATCTTTTGCAGATCTAAGACGATCTTGCGAGAGAGGGCTTCTCCTTCTCTTAAGAAATCCTCCTGAGAACTCGGAGAGCAGCTTCCGAGGAAGAGAAGCGTTAAGACGAGCAGGAAAGTGCGCATAGGGCTTCAAAAGAGAGATCCACAAGGGGGTAACTCTCCCACTCCTCATCATCAAAATGCCACCATTCGGTGGGAAGGGGGAGAAATCCCTGTTCTTCCATCGCCCTTTCCAAAAGGGCCCGATTTTCAAGAACGTCAGCGGGAAGGTTTTGACAGTGTCGATGAGCCTGAGGAGTGAACGTGTCGAATGGGGTGGGCATAGGGAGCTCTTGTCCTGATCGGTCGACAAGAGTAAGATCTACAGCTGCTCCACGACTATGTTTTGAGCCTTTCTTGGGATCGGCGACAAAGCGCGGATCCGGGCAGATCTCCCAGAGTTGTTTCTGGACGGAGTGCGGGCGATAGCCGTCATAGACTTTGAGTCCAAGCCCTTGTTTGTTTAATTGAGCTTGGACGGAAAAGAGCTTATCGGCAACCTTTTTTCTTAAAAAACAACACAAAGAGGGATAGAGCGCCCTTTTTGCGAAATTATAGACGGTTGCATAGCGCATCTCAATCAGGATGGAAGGAGCAATCCGATCGAGTAAAACAAGGTCCGTATCTTTCATCGTCACGTCACCATACCCCTCTTTTTGTATTTTAGTCAAACTGCAATCCCACTTGTAAAAAATGGTTTTGCCGGGTTAACCTGTATTTCGTTTTTGGGCGTATAGCTCAGTTGGTAGAGCGCCTGTCTTACACACAGGTGGTCATAGGTTCGAGTCCTGTTACGCCCAAAGCATGCGGGAGTAGTTCAACTGGTTAGAGCACCGGCTTGTCACGTCGGAAGTTGCGGGTTCGAGTCCCGTCTCCCGCGTTTTTCCTTAATCTCGACTTTGCAACTTTTTGGGCCCGAAGGCCTCGAGATATTTGCTCTCGGGGGAGTTATTTAAACCAGGAAGGGGTTAAAAACCCCTTCCTGGTTTAAAGAATCTCCCAGTTCGACCGTAGGTCGAACGTCCGAGAGCAAATAGACGAGGCAGGCGGGTCCAAAAAGTTGCAAAGTCAAGTTAATACCCGTAGGATAGAATGTATGCCGATGAACCTACCTCAACCCAAAAGTTTTTTTAGCCATGCGCTCGCTATTTTTTGGATTACTGCCGGCGCTTTCCTTGCGGCCGTTTCGATTCGGATTTTTCTTATTCCCAATGCCCTGATTGACGGAGGAATCGTAGGTCTCTCTTTGATTCTGGCGCGTCTCTTTGGAGACTCCTTTCTTTCCTACTTTCTGATCCTGCTCAATATTCCCTTCATCTACTTGGCCGTCCGCTTTATCCGAAAGTGGTTTGTTATTAACATGCTCGTTGCCGTCTTTTTCTTCGCTCTCTTTTTAATTGTCTTGCAACAAGCTCCGCACTTTACCGGAGGAGATACCTTAGAAATCATTGTCTTCGGCGGCGGCATTTTGGGTATTGGGGTCGGACTCATCATCCGCTACGGCGGGTGTTTGGATGGAACGGAAATCCTGGCAATCATCATCAACCGGAAAAAGGGATTCACAGTAGGCCAGGTCGTTCTGGTGATCAACGTCTTTATCTTTGCGGCTTATGGATGGATCTTTAGAGATTGGCATATCGCCCTGCAATCTCTGATGACCTACATCGTCGCCTTTAAGATTATCGATATGGTCATCATCGGCCTCGATGAACTCAAATCCGTCTTGGTGATCTCTTCAAAGCCTCAAGAGCTCGCTGAGGTGATCATGAAGGAGATGGGGATCGGTCTGACCGTCATGCCAGGAAAGGGTGGGTATACCGGAGATGAGCGCGAGATTCTCTATATCATTGTTGAACGCTTGGACCTTGCAGATTTGAAAGCCCTCATTCTTCGTGAAGATCCAGCCGCTTTTATGGCCATTGAAAATTTGAGCGAAGTGGTCTACGGCAAAAAATCGACCTTCTTTCGCAAAAAGCGTCCTCCCCACAAACGAAAACTCCTCCATCACTTTTGAACAATTCCGGCGTCTGCAGTTCTCTCAAGCTGCTCCAGATAGCTGCGGTAATCCGAGGGAGGCATGGAGGCGATGAGCGAGTCCAGTTGGGCTGTTTCAATAAAGCCGCGGCGATAGGCGATCTCCTCGAGGCAGGCGATCTTGATTCCCTGTCTCTCCTGGATAGTTTGAACGTAGGAAGAGGCCTCTTGCAGACTTGTGGGGGTCCCCGCGTCGAGCCAGGCAGAGCCGCGCTCCATGAGACGGACATGGAGAGCGCCTCGTTGCAGGTAGATATTTGAAAGATCGGTAATTTCAAGCTCGCCGCGCCTTGAGGGTCGCAAAGAGCGGGCAATGGCGATGGCATCGTTGTCATAGAAATAGAGGCCTGTGACAGCATAGGAAGAGGGGGGATGCCGGGGCTTTTCCACAATCTCTTTAACGCGAAAGGAACCGTCAAAGTCAACAACGCCATAACGTGAGGGATCTTTGACTTCGTATCCTAAAACAACCCCTCCCTTTTCAAGGTTTTTGCATGATGAGAGAAAGGTGTCAAAGGAATGGCCCCAAAAGAGATTATCGCCCAAGATAAGCGCAACGGTGTCGTCTTGAATGAAACTCTCTCCGATGAGGAACGCTTCGGCAATGCCGCGAGGAGTGTGTTGGACTGCATAGGAAATGGAGAGGCCGAGATGCTTTCCTTCTCGAAAAAGAGTTTGAAAGCGGGGGAGATCTTCCGGGGTGGAGATGATGAGAATATCGCGGATATCCGCCTGCATGAAAACGGAGAGAGGATAGTAGATCAGGGGTTTGTCGTAGACAGGGAGGAGCTGTTTCGATGTGGCCTCCGTCATGGGATAGAGACGGCTGCCTTTGCCTCCTGCAAGGATGATCCCCTTCACGTTCTCTCCTCTAAGGTATAGATAGCCGGAAGATGGCGATACTTCTCTTTGTAATCCAGTCCGTAGCCCACCACAAACCGATCTTCGATGTCGAAGAGGGTGTAGTTGGGTTCAAAAGGAACGGCCCGCTTCACTTTTTTAGAGAGAAGAACGGCGGTTTTAAGCGTCCTGGGTCTTTTCTCTTGGAGCTGACGCATAAGGGTTGCAAGGGTAGTTCCCGAGTCAAAGATATCATCGAGCAATAGGACCTCTTTGCCTTCGATGTCCAAAGGCTCAAGAAAAGAGACCGTCAGCTCTTTGCGCTCTGTCCCGCTTTGGCCATAGCTGCTCGCCTGAATGAACCCAATCTCTACATCCATATTAAGCTTCCGCATGAGGTCGGTTACAAAACAGATGGATCCTTTCAGAACGGCAATGAGAAAAAGTGAGTTTTCCGCATATTCTTCATTGAGGCAATCGGCAAGCTCTGAGATCGCTTCAGAAATCCGGTCCTGAGAAAGAAGAAGATTAATGGAAGGCTGCGCGCGGCTCAAAGGTGCACCCCTCTAAGATCAGCTGATCGATAGATGTGATAAAATAGGAGCTTTTAAGAAAATTTTCCTCTTCCAGCATGTAGAGATGAAAGGGAATCGTTGTCTCTATCCCTCCAATGTGGAATTCACTAAGAGCCCTCTTTCCAATTTGAATGGCCTCTTCTCGACTCTTTCCTTTGACGATCAGCTTCGCAATCATGGAATCGTAATGAGGAGGGATCTGATAGCCGGAATAGCAGGCGCTATCCACACGGACATGAGGTCCTCCTGGCTGAATAAAATATTCTAATCGGCCCGGTGAGGGAGAAAAATTTTTTGCCGGATTTTCTGCATTGATCCGAAATTGCATCACGTGGCCGTCGAAGGAGATCTCCTTCTGTTTTATTCGGAGTCTCTCTCCTCGTGCAATCCGCAGCTGCTCTTGGACAAGATCAACCCCTGTCAGCTCTTCGGTAACGGTATGCTCGACTTGAATGCGGGTGTTGACCTCCATGAAATAAAAATTGAGCTCTTCATCGAGAAGAAACTCAACGGTCGCTGCTGAAAAATAACCCGCCTCTTTCGCAATAGCCACCGCAGCTTCGCTCAGCCTCTTCCTCAAAGAAGCGCTCACAACGGGACTGGGAGTCTCCTCGATAAGCTTTTGTCGCCTTCTCTGGATGGTGCAGTCTCTCTCTCCGAGATAGAGGTAATTGCCCTCCTTGTCGCCCAAAACCTGAACCTCGACATGCCGGGGATTGACGATCATCTTTTCTAAATAGACATCGGGGTTGCCAAAGCTGACCTCGGCTTCTGTGCGCGCAGCTGGAAATTGCCTCAAGAATTCTTCCTGATCACGGGCAATGCGGATCCCTTTTCCTCCACCCCCGTGAGCGGCCTTAATGAAAAGAGGATAGCCAATCGTTTTAGCTTCCCCAAGAGCGGTTTTGAGATCAAAAATCACGCCGTCGCTTCCGGGAATGACGGGGCATTTCACTTTTTTCGCCGTCTCTTTCGCCTTAGATTTATCTCCTAAAAGGGCGATCGTCTGAGCAGAGGGGCCAACGAAGGTCAGGCCGCAGCTCTCACAGATGGAGGCGAAATTTGAATTTTCACTTAAAAATCCGTATCCTGGATGGATGGCGTCAGCTCCCGTGATCTCGCAAGCGGAAAGAATATTGGATATCTTCAGGTAAGACTTGGTCGAAGGAGCTTCCCCAATACAGATCGCCTCGTCGGCATGCAAAACATGCAGGGCTTCGCTGTCGGCTTCGGAATAGACGGCGACGGTTTGAAGCCCCAGGTCATGACAGGCGCGTATGATCCGCACCGCAATCTCGCCTCGATTTGCCACCAAGACTTTCTTCATCAAATGACTCTAATCATTTTAGTTCCAAATTCAACAGGATTGCCGTTTTCAATGAGAACTTCAGCCACTCTTCCCTTGACCCCCGCTTTGACTTCGTTCATCACCTTCATCGCTTCAATGATGCAAACAATACTCTCTTCATGGATTTCATCGCCGGTTTTCACAAAGGGGGACTCATCAGGCGAAGATGCATTATAAAAAGTGCCCACCATGGGAGAAGAGATGAATCTCCCCTCAATGGCCTCTCTCTCTTTTTGCGGAGGGAGGGACTCTTCCCCTGCAGGATGGCGAGGAGGCAGGGGAGAGTGATGGGGAAAATGGTGGAGATGAGGATCCCGATGCAGATGAGGCAGCGGATGCGCCATTTCCTCACCCTCTTTTTCTAAGACGACCTCAAACCCCTTTTCCGTCTTGATCTTCAGCCTTTTTATTTTAGCCTTCTCCATAGCGGCCATCAGTTCTTTAATCTGTTTTAAATCCACACTACCTCTCCCTATACTCTTTGTATAAACTCTTTTGTTCTAGGATCCACTTTAACAATATCTCCCGCTTCAATATAAAGTGGCACGTCTATCTCAGCTCCCGTCTCCAAAGTGATTTTTTTGGTGGCCTCCGCCATATGCCTTGTGTTTTCAATAGACGGGGCCTTAAGAACCATCAGCTCGAGAAACTGAGGCAGTTCGATAGAATAGATCGAATCGCCATAAAAGAGAGCGGATACACCCACTCCCTCTTTCAAGAAATGAACTTTGTCCCCCACAACAGGACCGGCAACTAAGACCTGATCGAGAGAATCCGTATCGAGAAAAAGATACCCCTTTCCCTCGGGATAGAGAAACTCCAAGCGCCGTTCATTGAGGGAGACCTCGTCAACTTTCTCTCCCAGTTTAAAGTTCTTTTCAACAACCTCCTCCGTCATGAGATCTTTGAGCTTGGTTTTCATGAAAGGAGAGCCTTTAGTCACCGTCACCTTCACGCTGGACTCCACCCGATAGATTTTTTTATTCAAGCTCAAGACAATTCCAGGTGTAATCTGATTGCTTGTAATCATCTCTTTACCATCTCCTCTAACTCCCTAAGAGAGTTGACTGTAAAATCCACGGAAGGATGACGACGCGGCTCCCGTTTGCCTCTTCCCTCACGCATATGAATCGTCCTGTATCCCCGCTCTTTTGCAGGAACAAGATCGAGTGCGATCCGATCTCCACATACCACAACGCCAGACGATGCAATCTGAAATTCCTCAGCAAGAGCTTGATAGCACCTTCCTTTCTCGCCCTTTTCGCAAACGATAATTTTACTAAATAAAGTTGAATCAATACCAGCATTTTTCAACTTTGCTCTCTGCTCTCTTTCTCGGCCTGCTGTCACGAGAGCCAGAATATAGCCGCGGCTCAAACGCAAAAGAATTTCTATTGCATCCTCCATGGGAGCAATGGGAAAAGCGAGAGGAAAATCTTCATAGATCTCCTTGAGTCCGATTTCAAAAAAAATCTGCCCTGCTCCCCGTATCTCCAAAAATTCTGAAAGCGTTGCTTTAGCGCTCAAAGAGCGATAATCGATTCTTTGAATCTCTTCGATAGCCTGAGAAAGATCGGGCAAAGAGAGCCCCTCTTTCACCATCTTCTTTAAAGCTCGCTCCAGTTGAAAAGGAGTGAATGTCGCTGTTGTCTGGATGAGCGTGTCGTCTAAATCAAAGATGAGTAACAATTTTCATGAGCTCCTGTGCCAATTTCTGTGGATGATGTCGAATAAGATTGCGCTTGAGAAGATCCTTGCCGGGCTTGTGATAAATCTCTCCCAAAAAGGGCGCCTGCACCACCCTGGACTCCTGCAGGTCGTTGGCAACAAGATCCCCCTCTTCGGCATAAACCTCGATCAATTTTTCTTCGGGCATTTGATTGTTGACGAGGATATATTCAAAAATATCTTCCCCGATAAAATGCACAAGCTCTCTGACATAGTCACTCACGCGATAACCTGTGGTCTGGCCTTTACGGTTCATCAGGTTGACAACAAAAATCTTCTTTGCCTGAGTCGAGCGCAGGGCTTGAGCTACTCCTTCCACGAGAAGATTGGGGATCATCGAAGTGTACAACCCCCCGGGGCCTAAAACAACAAGATCGGCATTCCTGATCTCATTGACCGCCTCGGGATTGACCTTCGGATGCGGTTCTAGATAGATGCTCTGGTACCCTTTATCAATCTTTTGCGAGAGATAGATCTCTCTCTCCCCTTCGAGAAGCGTCCTGTCTTTGAGCACCATCTTCAGTCTCACCTGATGGGTCGTGACAGGAATGACTTTTCCTTTAATATAGAGGATCTTGCCCGCCTCTTCGACTGCCTTCTCAAAACTCCCCGTCACCTTCTCGAGAGCCGAAAGAAGCAGGTTCCCGAAGCTATGCCCCCCCAGCCCCCCGTTTTCAAAGCGGTAGTTCATCAAGCTGCGCATCAGCCGGGACGAGTTGGAGAGGGCGACCAGACATTGGCGAACGTCTCCGGGAGGAAGCACGCCGAGTTCATCGCGCAAGATACCCGTACTGCCTCCGTCATCTGCCATGGAAACAACAGCGCTTAACTCGACATCGTAATGCTTTAATCCGTTCAAAACGGCAAAGTTTCCCGTTCCCCCTCCGATCACGACGATCTTTTTCATAAAGAGAGTCCTTTTAAAGAGCGAATGCCCTCTTTCATCTCTTTTTTCCCAAAGAGAAAAGTGCCCGACACCAGTTCATCCGCACCGGCCAAAACGGCCTGTTTTCCCGTTTCCAGGTTGATTCCCCCATCCACTTGAATGCGTTGATCGATCTTCATTTTTTGCGCCCGTGCGCGCGTTTGACGGATCTTTTCTAACACTTCCGGAAGAAAGGCTTGCCCTCCAAATCCGGGATGGACCGACATCAGCAAGAGAAGATCGCAGGCCCCGATATATTTGGGAACCATCGAAAAAGAGGTTTCAGGATTAAATGCAAGTCCCGCTAAAACGTTACATCTGCGAATGTAGTCAATCATATCTTCGACAGATTCGGTAGCCTCGAAGTGAAAGATGATCCGGTCGGCTCCCGCCTCCACGAATCTCTCCACATAATCAAAAGGATGATAGATCATCAAATGGACATCTAAAAAAAGATCCACGGAACGGTTGAGTGCAGCGACAACGGCGGGCCCCAATGAAAAATTGCGGACAAAATGGCCATCCATGATGTCAATGTGGAGAGCATCCGCTCCACAAGCGGCAGCGCGTTTGGCCTCTTCTGCAAGCCGCCCTAAATCCGCACACAAGATCGAGGCTCCGACAAAAAGTTTTTTCACTCATCCTCCTGCGGAAAGACGGCCCTTATGAGCCGTGTATTTCAAAATGCGGATGGGCGAGAATGCGAAGCCACGGCTAGCCCGTATTTCTCACACAATCTCGTCGAGGTCAATGGCTATTTTTGCCAATCAATGACCAAAAGTCAAGCTCTGATAGTGCTTCGAGGAAAAGCTTCCGGCTCTTTTTTTCTTCGGTGATGAGGAGATAACCCAGATAGGTGGAATCGAAGAGCTTTAGGTGCAAAGTGGCCAAAAGAGGCCAGCTGAGGTTGAGACGCTTAACCAAAGCGCTTACGCGTGTTTGAAGGGATTTATCCTGAATCTCAAAAAGAGCAAAGAGCCCCTCCTTCTCTTCCCTGCACTGTCCTTGATTCTTCAAGAGGCCTCTTTTTTCTCTTAAGCTGCAAAAGAGTGAAAAGAGAGTGCAGATCAAAGAGGGAGAGAGAAGAGTGCGCGCCTCAATTGGAAAGAGAGAGTAAAAAAAATTTTCCAGCAAAAAATCGTCATAGCCGCAGGCGGAACCGGCCTCTTTTTTGAAGGTATAAAAATTCTCCCTCTGCTTGGCCATCATCCCTCCATTAAAATCACGCACTTCTCCAACGATGCCCTCCAGCTCGTTGAGAATGCGCTGCCTGGCCCGGTAGAGATCCAAGGAGCGGTCGTCGCGCAAGAACGCGCTTTTTTTGACACGGGTTTTCAAAACAGAGGCCTCTTTGGGATATTTATTGCGAATCATCCCTACCCATTTCACTCTTTCGGGAAGAAACTCAAAGGAGCTCTTGTCGCTTTTAAAGAGCTGAAAAGCTTCCAGACTTCCGGGAAGCAGGGGACGCACCATAACAAGAGTAAAATAGAGATCTTCTTGGTCACTTTGATGATCAAAGGAGAGAATGACATGGGGAAGGTCGCGGGCAAATCGCACCTGTTCCTTAAGGATTAAAATATTGCGCATCACCTCTTCTTCATTGCGCGGCATGAAGATCGGAGAGACAAGATGTTCAATATGGCGGAGCGCATCTTCCGGAAGAGCTCTTTGCAACGCACGCATCTCTTCTTGGGTAAAGCCGCAGCCGCTCTCTTTCTCTACTTCAACATAGAGCGTTTGACTCTCTTTTTCTCGATCTCTGCTGACATATTCAGAACCCTTCACGCATAAGACGCCGGGAAGCGTCAATTGTACGGCTTTCAAGAAGTGCCTCTCTTCAAAAAGCTCCCTTTCCCCCAAAAAATTCATGCCCAGAAAGAGCGCCAACACTCTCTTCTCTCCCAAAGGAGTCTGCAAAGCTGCCGGCAAGCATTTAAAATAGAGATGGCGCCTCCTTGGCTCTTCTTCATTTTTCTCTTTCAATCTCTTAAAAAAAGTATAGAAGAGAATGACCATCCATGAGAGATGGCGCGTTTTCCGGCAAGCCTTAAACCCATCGGAGGAGAGAAGAAAAAACTCCTGCATCTGCTCGAAGAGATCACTATCGTAAAAATGGGGCGCTCTTTGCATCCACTTCGCCATTCGTTCCTGGACAACCGCTGCCTTCTCATCGAGAGTAAGCCCCTTGACTTCCAAAAGGCGGCTGGCATGGAAAAAGGAAAGAGCTCCCAGCCTCAGCTGCTCTTCTAAGGAAGGGAGCGCTTGCATGAGAGTCTCCATCTCCTGAGGATCGCCCTTACCTAAGACTGCTTCAATTAACGTAAACCGCTTTTCTACATCAGGCCCCTGCAGAAATGCTTCCGAAAAAGCGAACTCCCCGGAGAAAAAGAGGGGAATATCCACTCTCTTTCCCAAAATGGCAAAGCGACTGATGAGATTGTAGACAAACTTGGTGATATAGGAGCGCTGAACAGTCAGAAAAAGAAGTGAGAGCTTCTTCGAACTTCCCTCATGAACAATCTGCCATTTCACAAAAGGAAGCGCGGGTATTTTTCCCTTCTCTAACAGAGAGGATAAAGCCTGCTCAATTACATCCTTGTAAAGAAAAGAGGGGTAACAAGCCCTCATGTCATCATCCAGGATGATTCTTTCAGTCCTCACAGACTTCTTGTCCTTGTCGTTCTCTTTTGGCCCTTTCTCCAATCCACGTCCCCTCCCGTTCTTCTTTAAACGAGCGAATGTAGAGCGGCAGCTGATATTTTGCAGCAAGCCTCACCGCTCGACCGTGAAGAATTTTGGCTCCTTGAGCAACAATAGTAAGCGCCTCTTCATAGGTCAAGAAGGGAAGTACTCTGGCTGTAGGAACCCGTTTGGGATCCAGAGTGCAAATCCCGGGAACATCCTTGTAGTATTCGACAAGGTCCGCACCGAGCGCCACCCCTAAGGCAACTGCCGTCGTATCAGAGCCTCCACGGCCAAGAGTCGTGATCTCCTTCTCCTTGCTCATCCCCTGAAAACCCGCCACAATCACTACCTTTTTGGCTCGGAGATGGGGAATGAGGCGCACAGGATGTACAGCAAGGATACGCGCATCAGAATGGTCGTTTGTGGTGATGATCCCCGATTGGCTTCCCGTAAAACTGATTGCCTCTCGGCCTCGCTTAGCTAATGCCATGGCCAAAAGCGCGATGCTCACGCGCTCCCCTACGGAGACGAGCATGTCCATTTCCCGTTTAGGAGGATTGGGATGAACCTGCCTGGCCAGGGTTTCAAGCTGATCGGTCATGCCTCCCATCGCACTGACAACCGCCACGATACTAGCATACTCTTTTTCCTTTTTGAGGATAAGAGATGCGATTTGATCAAACTGCTGAGCTGTTTCAACGGCAGCTCCTCCAAATTTCATGATTAATGCGGCCATAAAGACTCATTAGGATTTATAACTCAACAGAAGTCTATCA
>Ga0156036_157_pt2 | contig 10743 bp, 9 predicted proteins | sample RifCSPlowO2_02_FD_107690 | JGI IMG/M metagenome (GOLD analysis project Ga0156036, IMG submission 107690) | Chlamydiae bacterium RIFCSPLOWO2_02_FULL_49_12
GAAAAGAGTCTTTTTGGCAAGAGTGAGCATGGCGTTGGGATTAGAGGCAACAGAGGTTCCGGGCGCAACGCCAAAGAGGCCTGCTTCTGGATTGATGGCATAGAGCCGTCCGTCCTCCTTGAACTTCATCCAGGCGATGTCATCTCCGACACACTCTGCCTTCCAGCCGGGAAGGACGGAATGGATCAGGGCGAGATTGGTCTTTCCGCACATGCTGGGAAAGGCGCCGGCAATGTAGTGTTTCTTACCCTCGGGACCGGTCAGGCCTACGATGAGCATGTGCTCGGCAAGCCATCCTCCATCTCGCGCCATCACAGAGGCGATGCGCAAAGAGAGGCACTTTTTGCCAAGTAGAGCGTTGCCGCCATACCCGCTCCCAAACGACCAGATGCTCCTCTCTTCAGGAAAGTGGGCGATCACCTTTTGATCCTTGCGGCAGGGCCAGGATGCATCTTCCTCTCCCTCTTCCAAGGGCACTCCGACACTGTGGAGGCACGGGATAAAGAAGGCGTCGCCAAGCTCCTCAAGAACGCAAGCGCCGACGCGCGTCATGATACGCATGTTCACGACGACATAAGGAGAGTCTGTCACCTGCACGCCAAAAAGAGAGAGCTCAGAGCCCCCAAGCGGTCCCATGCAAAAGGGAATGACGTAAAGAGTTCGTCCTTTCATGCAGCCGGAAAAGAGGCGCATAAGCTCTCTTTTCATCTCTAAGGGATCGCGCCAGTTGTTCGTGGGGCCCGCGTCCTCTTTTTTTTTAGAGCAGATAAAGGTAGCTTCCTCCACGCGGGCGACGTCATTGGGATCCGAGCGACAGAGATAGCTGCCGGGTCTCTTTTCGGGATTTAAGGGGATCAGGGTTTTTCTTTCAACCAAGAGGGTTAAAAGGGCGCAATTCTCTTCTTCCGAGCCATCGCAGAGGTGGATCGTACGCGGCTTGCAGAGGTCGATGACCTCTGAGATGAAATGCTTGAGCCGGGCGTTTTTCGTCCAGGCAGCAAGTTCTTGCTTCATCGATTCTTTTAGATTACTCTTTCTTTGCTTTTTTTGAACTGATCGAGGTACTCAAGCGCGCGTCCCGTCCCTAAACAGACGGCAAGCAAGGGATTGGGTGCGACGATAACGGGAAGGCCCGTCTCTTTGATAAGGGCCTTGTCGAGTCCTTTGATCAGAGCGCCTCCCCCCACCAAAACCATGCCTCTTTCAACAAGGTCGGCGGCAAGTTCAGGAGGACATTTCTCTAAAGTGAGCTTGACGCTTTCGATGATCTGGAGGATAGGCTCAGCCATGCACTCGCGGATCTCTACCGAATTGATGCGTTTGGTTAAGGGAAGGCCTGCAACCTGGTCGCGTCCGCGCACCTCCATTTCGAGTTCGTTGTCTCCCAAGGGATAGGCCGAGCCGATGGTCATCTTGATCTCTTCCGCAGTGCGGGGCCCGATCATGAGATTATAGGTGCGGCGCATGTAGTTGACGATGCATTCGTCAAACTCATCCCCTGCGATGCGCAGCGAACGCGATTCGACAACGCCTCCAAGGGAGATGATGGCAATCTCTGTCGTTCCTCCGCCAATATCGATGATCATGTTCGCCGACGGCTCGTGAACGGGAAGATCGACGCCAATGGCGGCCGCCATCGGCTCCTCGATCAAAAAGACCTCCTGGGCCCCTGCACGCAGCGCCGAGTCTTCCACGGCCCGCTTCTCCACTCCGGTAATGCCGGACGGCACGGCGATGAGAACCTTGGGGCGGAAGAGGCTTCTCACAGGCATCACCCGCTTGATGAGCGCCTTGAGCATCCCTTCCGTGATCTCAAAGTCGGCAATCACTCCATCCTTTAAGGGACGGACGGCATGGATCTTGCGCGGGGTCTAGCCGAGCATGGCTTTGGCTTTGTGTCCGACGGCAAGCACTTCGTTGGTCAGAGAGTCCACAGAAACAACGGAGGGTTCGGCAAGCACGATGCCCTTGCCCTTCATGAAGACTAAGGTATTGGCTGTGCCGAGGTCAATGCCAATGTCATTGGAAATCAGTCCGGAGAAACTGCCGAATTTGCCAAGCAGGGATTCAGTCAGACGGGTGAAATAATGCTTGGCTCCGCTTTTTTTGTATTTGCTCATTGTTTCAAGTTTTTAAAAGTTCCAAGACATCTTCCCATGTGAGCTTTGAAATGGCTTCATCATCGCAGCTCACTATTTTCTTGACGAGTCCTTTTTTTCGGCTCTGCATCTCTGCGATCTTTTCCTCGATGGTCCCCAATGTGATAAGCTTGTAAGAGGAGACGCTGCTCTTTTGCCCGATGCGGTGGACGCGATCGGTTGCCTGATTTTCAACGGCCGGATTCCACCACATGTCATAGTGAATGACGGTATCCGCGCCGACAAGATTCAGTCCCGTCCCTCCGGCTTTCAAGGAGACGAGAAAGACGGAAAGGGAGGAGTCTTCATTGAAACGCTTGACCACTTCGAGGCGGTTTTTCGTCGAGCCGTCCAAGTAGGCAAAGGGAATTCCCATTTGGACAAAGTCTTTCTGCATGATCTGGAGCATGCGGGTGTACTGGCTGAAGATCACGGTCTTGTGCTCTCCTTCTATTAAGGTGCGCAAAAGCTCAAGAAGCATGTCATACTTTGCAGAATCTCCCGCTTCTGCGCTCTCCTTGGCAAAGATGGCGGGGTGGCAGCAGATCTGTTTTAAACGAGTCAGCGTCGCCAAAACGTGGATCTGAACGCGATCAAAGCCATCGCGCTGCACGAGCTTGACAAGCTCATCGCGGGCTGACTGGGCATAGGAGCGGTAGAGCTCAAGCTGCGTTTCACTGAGCTGGCAGTGGTAGACGTTCTCAGAGACGGGGGGCAGATCCTTCAGGACGTCGGTCTTCATGCGCCGCAAGATAAAGGGAGAGACCTTTTTTTTCAGGTACTCGAGATTTTTTGCCTGTTCGAAGCCCGAGACGCGCACATACTTTTCCAAAAAGCGCTCATAGCTGCTCAAGAAACCGGGCATGAGGAAGTCAAAGAGGCTCCAGAGCTCCTCTAGCGAGTTTTCAATGGGGGTTCCCGAAAGAATCAGGCGGTGGCTGGCCTGGATCATCTTGGTCGACTTGGCATTGCGCGTGCCGCGATTCTTGATGTGCTGCGCCTCATCTAAAACGGCATAGGAAAGGGGAATCTCTTTGTATATCTCGATGTCTTTTTGCAAGAGGGTGTAGGAAGTGATGACCACATCGTAGTCTCCGATCGTCTCAATGAGCTTTCTTCTGTAGGTCGGCACCCCATCCACGACAAGAACCTTAGCGTCGGGATGGAATTTTGCATACTCCTCTTTCCAGTTGTAGAGAAGAGACGTGGGACAGATGATGAGATGAGGCGTTCTTTTCTTTTCGCGATCCTGTGCCAGGGCGACAATTGCCTGAAGTGTCTTTCCCAATCCCATATCATCGGCAAGGATTCCGCTTAGGTACATGCTTCTTAAGCGCTCGAGCCACTGGATCCCTTCCGTTTGATAGGGGCGCAGGTGGGCTCGGATGGCTTTGGGAATCAAAGAAGCAGTGAAGCTCTTTTCTCCGAGCATCTGCTGGCGAATCTCCTTGAGCCGTTTCGACATGGAAAATTTGATCGGAAGCCCTTTAAAGAGGTCGGCATCAAGGGTGGCAAGGCTCCAGAGCGGGCAGGGAATGGAGTGGTTTTCTAACACGTCGATTCCCATCTCATCGAAGAGTTGGATGACAGGACTGATGCGGTCGAGATCCAAGACAAGAATCTTGGAAAGCCTTCCCGTAGGAGCTTGCTTCCCTTTCCCTTCTGTCAGTTCGATAAAGGAGCGCTTCGAGGCCATGCACTCCCAGAGCATGTCCAGCCGCACGCCCTCTAGAGCTCCCTTGACTTTCAGCTCTAGAAGGTAATGATCGACCCTCTCGGTGTGGATCAGATGGAGCTCAAAGCTCGTCTGATCATAGATAAAGCGATCGAGAAGGTTTTGCGGGCAGTGAAACTTTACACGATGTTGATTGCGCGGAATCACATCGGTCATGAACTCCACAATCTTCTTATCGGACTTCATGGAAAAACGCCCTTGCTCTTCATCCAAAAGAAAGTCTTGAAAGAGATCTTCTATGATCTTTTTTTCCTCGACAAGATTACGCGCCAGAATCCCTTGCTCGGTAATAAATGCGGTGACATCGTTGTAATTTAAGTGGCGAAAGGAGGCGGGGATCTTCTGTTTGTCATAATGAAAGAAGAGTGTGGCGTCCAGCTCTCCTTCCAGGTAGGCGAGCTCGCAGCTTGCTTCGACAGCTCCCACGTAGGGAAGGGTTACGAAATGCTCAATGGCTCTTTGGTTGCACACCTCTCCGTGTTTTGCGAGCTCGGGAAGAGCATTTTCCACAAAGGTCCCAAAGAGCGGCTCGGGAATCGTCAAGTCTCTCATCCCGATAAGAGATCGTAAATGAGCGCAGGTAATCGAGGGTAAAAAACGATAGTAGGTGTCGCCAAAGAGCATGCCGGGAGAGGCGCACTCGAAAAAAAACGCCTCTTCCGGACGAATGACCGCTTGATTGACCTGAATTTTCGGCTCAATGAGAATCTTCGAGATCGGCGGCTTCATGTATTCCAAATGAAAGAGCAGGGCGGCGGCCTGGGGAGCAAAGCGCAAAGGAGTGTCAAAACTTCCCAGAAAACAGCAGGGCAAAGAGGGCAACTCATCCTCTTCGGAAAAGGAGGCAAGCTCTTTAAAGGCTCTTTGAAAGAGGCCGGAGAGGAGCATCCCAAAGAGTTCTCGATCGAGGAAGGCGATCCGCTGCCCCTTTTCAGAAGAAGGAGTTTTTGGGAAAAAGGCATGGTCGCAGAGTGTGCGCATGGCGCCTTGCATCCTCTCATCAAAGGAAGCGATGGAAAAGGTGTAGCGTCTGCCGCCTAAAAAGAGACTCTCTTCATAGCATAGCGCCCTTAAAAAATTTTTCACTTGAGGAACATAAAAGGGCTTCGAGCGAAAAGGAAGCCTTAAAGCGAGCTGCACTTCCACCGGCTTGAGCCCCTTCTCCTCGGAAAGCGCCTCGATATTAAAGAGGAGTGAAACGTCGGCACGGTCGATCTCCTTCTTTTCCGGGATCTGGAAAAAAGGAGAAGAGGCCAGCGCTTGGGAAGAGAGAAGATACTCCTGCAAAAGCTGCTGCTGATTGAGCTCTTCCTGTTTTTGTTCGGCTTTTGTCTTGGCCTCTTTCACTTTTTCTAAGATCTCCTCATGCGCCTCTTGATTGTCAGAGAGGTTTTCAAGACCTCTTTCCTGAGAGTAGCAGACTAAGATCTGATCGAGATGCTGCTCTAAATAAAAGAGAAGCGCCGCAAGATGGTGGCAGTCATAGTTGTAGGGGCAATCGCAATCCGAATCGATGGTATCGCACTCCTGACGGTCGATCTCAATTTCGCTTTCGTACGTATTGTCATACTGCCCGACAATGCGTCCGGAAAATCGAACGCTCTTTTGATCCAGATGGAGAATCTTTGCCGAGAGAACCTTTTTCTCGTCGTAAAGATCTTTTCCCTCTTTAACAATAGAAGAAGAAAAATCTTGTTTGAGCTTTCTAAAATTAAACATCTTTCTGAACAAACATGAGTCGCCTCATTTTGCAAAGAACTTGAGATTCATTCTCAAAATTTTGCAAAGTCAAAGTAGCATCTTGGGTATACTATTTTTGCTTATGCGCTGCAATAAAAAATTACTTTTACGATTTTTCCTCGACTGTGAACAATTTGCAAGGCCGCCTCTCGATGAGGCGGCTTTGCCGCGCAGCGCATCTTGCAGCCTGCTTGAGGCTCGGGTTAATCATCCTGTAAATACGGTTTGAGTGTTGAAAAATATTCAAAGGAATCTATATCGTTATAAGCTCGACTTTGTTCGTTTTTGTCGCCGAATTTCGAAGAGGCGGCTCCCGAAAGAGGGCGACAAAAACGAACAAAGTCGAGATAAGCATTTTGCGGGTGTAGCTCAGTGGTAGAGCATCACGTTGCCAACGTGAGGGTCGTGAGTTCGAACCTCATCACCCGCTTACCTTACAGAAGAGAGGAAATTGTGGAAGAAGAACAGAAGAAAACCAAAGAAGAGGCCGCTCCCAAAAAAGAGTCCGTTAAACCCCGTCCCGATCTTCTTCCCCACCCCGTCGAAAAAACTTCTGAAGAAGAAGCCGTTGGAAAGCAAGAAGAGAGAGAGGCGGAAGGAAAACCTCTGGAATATGAGAGCGATGCTCTCCGGGTTCGGGTGGCGCGCAAAAGCGGTTGTCTCATGGAAATGACTGTCCACGCCAAAGAGAGTCTCGTCGTTCCTGCCCACAAAAAAGCCATCCGCGCCGTCTCAAAACAAGTGAGCCTGCCGGGATTCCGGAAGGGAAAGGGACCCGACGATCTCATCTTGAAAAACTACCCCAAAGAGATAGACAAGCACTGGGAACAGATTCTTGCCGACGGCGCTTTCAAGGAGTGTCAGAAGCTTGCCAAAATCCCCATTCTCGACACGTCGACAGAGGTGAAGTTCAAGATGGATCGCCGCTCGCTAAAGGGAGGCGCGGATCTCATCCTTACCTTTGAAACGACGCCGGAGCCGCCGGCTGTAGACCCCAAAACTCTGGAGCTGCAAGCAGTCGACGCTCCCCTCCTCGACGAGGAGAAGATTGCAGAAGCGATCCACCAGGTGCGTTTCTACTTTGCCACCTGGAAAAGAGTGGAGGATCGCACAGTCTGCGAAGGCGACTATCTCCTCCTCGACCTCGACGACCTGGAGACAACGCCTCCCTCGCGAGTCTACAGCGACATCCGTTTCGAAGTCTCCGACAAGCGCATGGCCCATTGGATGAAAGAGCTCGTCCTGGACATGAAAACACAAGAGTCTAAGGAGGGCGTCAGCAAGCCGGATCCCGACGCCACAGAAGAGGAGAAAAAGCTCTTCCAACCCAAACGGGTGCGCGTCACCGTTAAGGCAATTGAGGAGGCCGAACTGCCTCCAGTGGATGACAAATTGGCAATGATGCTCGGCGTCACAACAGTGGCCGAGATCCATTCTTCCGTAAAACAACTCTTGCAAAAGCAGATTGATGACCACGTTCAAAAAAACTTGCGCGAACAAATCAGCGCCTTGCTCCTAAGCAAGCATCCCTTCGACCTTCCCCCTTCGCTGATTGAAAAGGAGAGCCGGTTTCGCCTAGAGCAGCTTGCAAAAGATCCCAAATTTATCCAGTTTTGGAAAGTGCGCAGCGAAAAAGAACGCAAAGAGATCATTCAGGAAATTTACGATCAGTCGGAAAAAGCCGTGCGGATGTTCTACCTCTGCCGTAAAATTATCATCGATGCCAAGATCTCGATTACATCCGATGACATCCCCAAACCGGGATCTACTCCCTTAGAGATCCTCCTACAACCCTCTCCCGAGGTTCACTTTAAAGAGAGCCCGGAGGTCGGCCATGCCGAAACCTATTCCCGTCTTGTCATGGAAAAGGCAGAGGATTACCTCATTACCCACGCTACCAAAACAACCCAAAAGGAACCCGTCTTGGACAAATAAGGCGTCACAAGGCATAGTAAAGAAAAACGCATGTTAAAGGCACAATCCCAATATCAAGTTCCTTATATCATTGAAGATACAGGCCGTGGCGAGCGTGCCATGGACATCTATTCACGCCTTTTAAAGGATCGCATCGTCTTCATCGGAACCGAAATCAACGACGCCGTCGCAAATACCGTCATTGCCCAGCTTCTTTTTTTGCGGGCCGAAGATCCAAAAAAGGACATCAACGTCTACATCAATTCCCCTGGAGGCTACATCACGTCGGGTCTGGCAATCTATGATACCATGCGCTTCATGGGCTATGAGATCAACACCTACTGCCTTGGGCAGGCCGCCTCTATGGCTGCCCTTCTTCTTGCTACAGGAAGCAAAGGGAAGCGCTTTGCTCTGCCCAACAGCCGCATCATGATCCATCAGCCGACAGGTGGAATTACGGGAACGTCCGCCGACATCGCTCTCCAGGCCAAGGAGATCCTCGTCTTAAAACAGATCTGCGCTAACATCATGGCGGAAATGACCTGCCAAAGCAAAGAGAAGATTCTTGAAGATTCCGAGCGCGACTTTTTCATGAATCCTGAAGAGGCAAAAAATTACGGACTTATTGATAAGATCGCCCAGGCGTCAGAGCGTAAACCTCAAGTAGTGTGAAAAAGGAAAAAACCCCTCCCAGCTGCTCGTTTTGCGGAAGACCTGAAGAGGCTGTAGAGAAGCTCATCTCCGGCCCCGACTCTTTTATTTGCGACCGCTGTATCCGGCTCTGTATGGACATCATCCAGAAAAAGCCGGCCCGTCAAGAGTTTAAGATCTTAAAGCCCAAAGAGATCAAAGAAAAACTCGATGAATACGTGATCGGCCAGGATCTGGCCAAGAGAACGCTCTCTGTCGCAGTCTACAACCATTACAAGCGTATCCGGTCTGCCGCTAAAGAGGCGCCTGAGCTCGAATACAGCAAATCCAACGTCCTTCTACTTGGGCCCACGGGTTCGGGAAAGACCCTCCTGGCGCGCACTCTCGCCTCTCTACTTGACGTCCCGTTTGCTATTTCGGACGCCACCACCCTGACGGAAGCCGGCTATGTGGGAGAGGACGTCGAAAATATCATTTTGCGGCTGATTCAGGCAGCCGATTACGACGTTCCCCGAGCGGAACTGGGCATCATCTACATCGATGAGATCGACAAGATTCGCAAAACTACCGGAAACGTCTCGATTACACGCGACGTCTCGGGGGAAGGGGTGCAGCAGGCTCTGCTTAAGATCGTAGAAGGAACGATTGCCAATGTCCCTCCCAAAGGGGGCCGCAAACATCCCAACCAGGACTACATCCGCGTCAATACGAATAACATCCTCTTTATTGTCGGCGGCGCCTTTGTCCACTTGGACAAGATCATTGCAAAGCGTCTTGGAAAGAGCACCATTGGCTTCACCACGGAGGAAGGCAAAGCCTTCGGCTCCCACGAGACAAATTATCTTCTCTCCAAAGTGGAACCCGAGGACCTGATCCAGTTTGGCCTCATCCCAGAATTTGTGGGAAGATTCAATAGCATTGCCAACTGCAATGAGCTGACGCTCGATGACCTCATCGAAATCCTTGTCAAGCCTAAGAATGCCATTATCAAACAGTACACCTACCTCTTTTCTGAAGAAGGAGTCAAACTCCACTTCGAAGAGGAAGCGCTAAGATCTATGGCTCAAAAAGCTAAAGAGGCGGGTACAGGAGCTCGCGCGCTGCGCATGATCGTGGAAAATCTCCTCCTCGATCTCATGTATGAGGTTCCTTCCGACCCCACCATCAAAGAGATCGTCATTGAAAAGGAGTGCCTCACAAAGAATAAGCCCCCCGTCATCGTCCACTCCGAGGCTAGCTAACCGCTCTATCCTGTTCAAGCGTTAACTCGAGGTTAAGGCCGCACCCATTTTGAGCGTGTGATACGAGGAGTTTCCGGCGGCTTTCGCTCTTGCTTCCTGGAAGGCCTCTTCTCTTCTTTTGACGGCCCTTTCTGAAGGACTCTTCCCAGATCTGCCACCTCGCTCATCATCTTTTCCTTGGTCTTTTCGATGAGCTGTCTTTGATCGGGAGTGAAGTTTTTCATGTCTTCTGCAAGACGGAGAAGCTCTTGTTCAGAAATGCCCATTTGACCGGCTAGTTTCGATGTCATCTCCATGAGTTGCGTGTACATGGTCGAGAGATTTGAAAAGATCTCCTCCCTCTCTTCGGGACTCGCATCCATGATCTCTCTTTTCAAACTGGTGAAAAATTGGAGCACCTCTCTCATGATCTCTTCGAGATTGATCTTTGACGGATCGCTTAGCTGAAAATGCTCCATGAGCCTATCAAAATCGTCTTGCAACATATCCCCTCCTCATCTATCTTCTTTTTTTATTGTAGCATAGTTTGTTTTTTGTTAAGAACAATATATATTTTATTTTATACCGAACGCACTTCACAAATTGGATTTCCGGCTGCGCCAAAGCCCTGGCTTTGACGATCGCAAGTTGCGTGTAATCAATATTTTAAAAGATGGAGGGGCTATGCTCAAAGAGCTGCTTCAAAAGTTGGCGTCCGATCTGAAGATAGACTTCGGCTCCCTTGTGAAAGAGGAGAGAGAAGGAATGCTCGTCACGTTGAGCGGCCAACTGGAAATTTCTCTAAAAGAAAAGGAAGGCGCTCTCTTTTTTTTCTCGAAGATCGGAGCCGCTCCCGAAGAGAGAAAAGAGGAGCTTTTCTCCTTTTTGATGCATGCCAATCTTCTCGGCCAAGGGACGGGCGGCGCTGCTTTAGGCTGGGAGGAAGATGAGAATCTCTTGACTCTCTCGCTTGCAATACCTTATGAGATTAATTATACCGAGTTCAAACAGAATGTTGAGGAATTTGCCAACTTTACGGCCTATTGGAAAGAGGAACTTAAGCAGTTCAAGGAAGAGACGGAAAAAAACATCATTAAATAGCACATGGCGCCATTTCTAATTGGTGAAGAGGGGCCCTTAAGCGGCCTAACGGTGAGTTTCGAGGAGGGGGATGAGTGGGTGATCGGCCGGGATCCCGATCTTGCCAGGGTCGTCTTGGAGGATCCCATGGTCTCTCGCAAACACGCCTGCGTAAGACGGACGGACCTCGGCTATCTTCTCGATAATTACAGTACGGTCAACCCCGTGACGCAAAATGGGAAGATCGTCACGGAAAGCGTCACCT
>Ga0156036_120_pt1 | contig 10520 bp, 9 predicted proteins | sample RifCSPlowO2_02_FD_107690 | JGI IMG/M metagenome (GOLD analysis project Ga0156036, IMG submission 107690) | Chlamydiae bacterium RIFCSPLOWO2_02_FULL_49_12
CAGAAGAGAGCCGCGGGGAGGCTTCTTTAGCCCTTGCGGAGCCGCTCTTGCAACGGGACCGAAAGGAAATCCGTCAGAAAAAATGGCTTGCGGAAGCAAGAGGGAGCGCCTATCGGCCAAACGACAGGCTCTTTCGTAAGATCTACAGCGATCTCCTTGCAGCCGGCGGGCTTCTTCTGGATTACACCTTTAAGCGCCATTGGAGCGTTGCGACAGAGATTGAGTTCTTGCAAAAAACGGGCCATTCCATCGGAAAGCACGATGGAACCCGGATGCAGCTCATTCCCATCTCCGTGCTGCTTCGCTATCACTGCTTTATCGGGACTGTTTACGATCTCTATTTCGGACTCGGCCCTCGTTATTTTATCTTAAGAACCCAAAATGATCTCAATGCGGTGCGCCGCAATACAACCGATCAGGCGCTCGGCGGCGTTGCCGAGGCGGGGGTGCTGTTTCAGATCGGCCCCTCTTTAACATTCGATCTCTTTTTCGCCTACTCCTACGGCAAAATAACCGGCTCTCCCAAGAAGACCAATATTGAAGGGAGGTCTCTCAATGTGGGCGGATTGCAGGCAGGAGCCGGGATCGGCTTTAGATTTTGATCTTTAGCGGAGTAAAGTCGAGATAGTCACACGAGGTGAGCGCGTAGCGCACCCCCCTGGCCTCTCCAAAGAGGGGCATTTCTTTTTTGAGATTGTGCAGATGGCCGAAGAGGCAGACGTCGATGCGGAATTCCTCGAGAATCCCGGCAGCCAAAGAGGGCTTTAGGTCATTGCCGATCGGAGGGTAGTGAGTTAAGGCGATGCGTCTTTTTGCCGTGCGGTCGAGCTGTTGTAAGCTAAGCCTTAGCCTGTCGAGTTCGCGGTTGAAGAGTCTCTCATCCCTCTCCTTTTTCTGCTCTCTCTCTTCGAGGGTGCGCACGCGGGCATGAGGATTTTCCTGAAAGTGGATCAGCTCATCGAAGTGATACTCTTCGCTGTCCCAGAGGCGCGCTCCCCCTATGGCAATGCCGTTCCAGAAAAGCGCATCCTTGTCGATGATCCGGATCGAAGGGGGAAGGACGCTTCGCATCTTTTTTTTTGAGTCCCACCAGTAGTCGTGGTTGCCGCGGATGAGCGCCTTCGTTCCGGGCAGGGCGTCGATCCAAGCCAGATCGACGAGCGCTTCCTCGAAACGCACCGCCCAGCAGATGTCTCCTGCAATGAGGACAAGATCGTCGGCCTGAACATGCGCCTTCCAGTTCCGTTCGATCTTTTGGGCGTATCCCTTCCACAAGGGGCCGAAGAGCTCCATGCTTTTTTCCGGAACGCTAAAACTTAAGTGAAGATCTGCGAGCGCCCAAAGAGACATATTTTTAGAATGCGGGAAGAGATGGTTAAACTCGACTTTGCAACTTTTTGGGCCCGAAGGCCTCGTCTATTTGCTCTTGGACGTTCGACCTACGGTCGAACTGGGAGATTCTTTAAACCAGGAAGGGGTTTTTAACCCCTTCCTGGTTTAAATAACTCCCCCGAGAGCAAATATCTCGAGGCCTTCGGGCCCAAAAAGTTGCATGTCGAGTTAAATTGTACTCCGTGCAGAGGGATTTTGTGAATTTTATTCGACGCCGGTTTTTAGAAAACAAAGTTGTCGGGGATATGGGTTCCGGTCGTGACGATCAGAATGCCGTCTCGGACGTAAAGCCCTTCTCCGTCGTAGTTTTCCCGGTTGTCTTTGTTGATGAGCTGGACGTTATTGCCAATGGAGGTGTACTCATCGATGATGGCTTTTTTGATGAAACAGTTTTCTCCGATGCCATGCTCTAAGGTCGCCATAGTGGAGGGAGAAGGGTAGTAGTGGTGGTTGCCCATGACGATGGAGTCGTGGATGACGGTTCCCCTTTTAATCCGCGAACGCACTCCGATCACGCTGTGGCGGATCTCCTTGGCCTCAATGATGGCGCCCTGGCTGATGAGCGATTCATGGACGAAGGTCTCTCTTAGAACCGGACTTGGCAGATTGTGGGGGGTGGTGAAGATGGGGCGTGTCTCATCATGGATGTCGAGCGTGTCTTCAATTGGAATCTTGGTGAGCGCCAGGTTGGCCTCATAGTAGGAGGAGACCGTGCCGATGTCTTCCCAATAGCCGTTGTAGAGAAAGGCGGACGACTTTCCTTTTTTTAGCTGTGCGGGGATGATGTGGTGGCCGAAATCGGTGCCCTCTTCCTTCAAAATTTCTATAAGCGCGCGCCGCTTAAAGACGTAGATGCCCATGGAGGCGAGGTAGCGGGGTTTTGATGGGTCTTTGACGTGCTTGGACTGCAGGAAGGAGTCGGGAAGGAGATATTTTTTGAGCACGTCGGGATCATTCGGTTTTTCGACAAAGTCGTGGATGCGCGCCTCTTCATCGACTTTCATAAGACCCATGCGCGTCGCTTCCTTTTCCAAAACAGGGAGCGCCGCGATGACAAGGTCGGCGTCGCTTGTTCTTGCAAACTGAATCATCTGGGCAAAGTCAATGTTGTAGAGCTGATCTCCCGAAAGAATCAGAAAGTAGGCTGCGGGATCATGAAGCAGGTAATCGATATTTTGGCGTACGGCGTCCGCCGTTCCGGCAAACCATCCCTTTTCCTTTAAAGTCTCCTGGGGAGTGATCAGTTCGATCGAGCCTTTGTCGAGCTGGTTGAATTGGTAGGTGTTGAGGATGTGCTGGTTGAGGCCTGAGGCAAAGTACTGACCGATGACGTAGATGCGCCGGATGTTGGAATTGATCGAATTGGAAAGAGGGATATCGATCAGCCGGTAGCGCCCTCCAAAGGAGACTGCCGGTTTGCTCCTCTGCTGCGTTAAGGGCATGAGCCGCTTGCCCTGGCCTCCTGCAAGAACGATGCTGGCGACGTCCTCCAAAAAGGATTTCCGCAGTTCGTTTTCTCTCTTTTCGCGCTCCATTAACACGCCCCCGAAATTGTGACTTTATCATTAAAAAAATTTCTTTACAATCTAGGGAAAAGAAAGAGAAGAAGATAATGAATTTAAAATCAAAGGGATGGGGGTTAAAAAAATAATTTACAAGAGTTTGTCGGCGTGATAACTTGAACGGACGAGCGGGCCGGCGAGCACCTGCGGGATGCCGATGGACAAGCCGTAGAGTTCCAAAGCTTTAAACTCCTCCGGAGCGACGAAGCGCTTGACGAGCAGCTTGCGGAGGCGGGGCTGAAGATATTGGCCGATGGTCACAGAATCGCAGCCGGCGCTCTTTAAGTCGTCGAGCGTTCTGCAAAGTTCTTCTTCACTTTCTCCCAATCCGACCATAAGCCCCGATTTGACCTTGCGGCAAAGCCCGGACTGCTTGGCTTCCCGGAGGACGTGAAGAGAGCGCTCATAGGTCGCCCGGTGGCGGATCCTCGGTGTGAGCGAGGGGACGGTTTCTACGTTGTGGTTGAAGACGTCGGGTCTTTCCCGAAGGAGGATGTAGAGGGCATCGAGATTGCCGGCAAAATCCGAGGCGAGCGTCTCGACGGTGGCTTTGGGCAGCTCTCTTCTTACTGCGCGAAGGATCTCGGCGAGGTGAACAGCTCCTCCGTCGGGAAGGTCGTCGCGGGCGACCATGGTGATGACGACATGCGCGAGGCCGAGCGCCTTGGCCGAGGAGGCGATGCGGTCAGGTTCGCCGGGGTCGGGCAGAGGGGGCGTTTTGTGATAGGAGATGTCGCAAAAGCCGCAGTTTCTCGTGCACGCCTTTCCCAAAGCGAGGAAGGTCGCCGTCTTGCGGGAGTAGCACTCGAGGCGGTTTGGACATTTGGCCTCTTCGCATACCAGGCTCAGACGATTTGCTTTGAGGAGGGCGTTTGTCTTAAAGAGCTCTCCCCCTTGCGGGAGTTTGATGTGGAGCCAGGAGGGAAAGCGGCCCGAGTTTTGAGGGGCGGCTTGACTTGGAGACTGATGCCGCGCGGCGCTATCTTGCGACGCGGTTTCGAAGAGCGATTTCATTCGCGCTTGATCTTTGGAGGAAGATGGAGGGGGAGGTCCAGAGCAACGAAGGCCGCCTCGGGCCAGGCTTCGGGGAGGGTGGGATGGGCGTGAATGGTCTCGGTGATGCAAGCAAGCGTCAGTTCATTGGCAACGGCGAGCGCCATCTCGGCAATGAGCGTCGAGGCGTCCGCGCCCACGACCTGAGCGCCCAGGATCTGTCCCGTTTTACGGTCGGCGATGATTTGCGCAAACCCCGCCGCCTCCAAAGAAGCGAGCGATTTTCCCAGCGCGGCAAAGGGAAATTTCCCCGCTGCGGCGTCGTAGCCTGCGGCTTTTGCCTCATCCAAGGTCATCCCCACCAGGGCGATCTCGGGATGGGTAAAGATGACGGCGGGAACGGCATTGTCATGCATGAGGGCCTCTTGTCCCGTCGCATTGAGGGCGGCGACGATTCCCTGGTGGGAGGCGACATGCGCGAGCATGTTTTTTCCCGTCACGTCGCCGATGGCAAAGATGCCCGGGACGCCGGTCTCCATCTTCTCATTGACTAAGATCTCTCCCTTAGGCCCTGTCGGGACGCCGGCGTTCTCTAATCCCAATCCTTGCGAGACGATCCTTCTTCCCACGGAGACGAGAGCCAAATCGGCAAGGACGGCCTGTTGGCCTTTGATGCGGATGGAGACGCCATTAGGATTAGAATCGATGCCTTCGACAACGAGGTTTGTACGGACCTCGATCCCTCTTTTTTGGAAGGAGGAAGTGAGAAAGGAGGCGAGCTCTTTGCCTTGCTGGAGGAGGATCGATTCCAAGGCCTCCAGGATGATCACCTTCACCCCCAGCTCGGCGTACAGAGAGGCGAATTCGCATCCGATGTAACCCCCTCCGATGATGGCGAGCGTTTTGGGAAGCTGAGAAAGATCGAGGATGGAAGAAGAGTTTAAGATCTTTTTGTGATCGCAAGGAAAGGCCGGAAGGTCCAGAGGTTCGGACCCGGTGGCGATAATGGTCTTGCCGGAATGGATGATCGCGCTTTTTTCTCCTTTGATCTTGATCTCATTAGGGCCGAGAAAGGAGGCTGCGCCTTGAAAGAGAGTGATGTGATTGGCTTTCAGGAGGCCTTCGATCCCGCCGCGCAACTTCTGCACGACGGCGTCTTTATTCTCTTTCATTTTCCGGAAGTCAAAGCTTAAGGTTCCTGCCGACACGCCGAAATCCGAGGCGCGCCTGAGCGTCTCCACCACTTTTGCATGGGCGATTAAAGATTTGGTGGGGATGCAGCCGACATTGAGACAGGCGCCGCCGAGATGACCCTTTTCAATCAGGCAGATCTTTTTTTTGCTCTGCGCCGCCTTGATGGCGGCGACATATCCGCCGGGGCCTCCGCCGATGACAGCCACGTCAAAACGCTCACGCTCTTCCATCCCCATCCTCATTCGTTAGACTCCGCAAGGCGTATTTTGTTCCTTAACGGAATGCGTTAGATGATTGCCGTTATATCACGGGATGAAAATTAAAAAAATCTAGAAAGTTATATCTTCTCTATGAGACAATGTGGAATTGTAGTGTAAAATCCCTTTTGGAGGGTTGATGAAAACAGCCGATAAGCAAAAGATGTGCACCAATTGCCATGGGAGAATTCCCATCGAGGCGGAGAGCTGTCTTTACTGCGGACAGGAACAGACGAGTCCGCCTGCAGAGGAGACCTCGGCGCACGCGACGCTTTTTGAACAAAAGAGCCTTCAGGACAGCCTGACTTCCCTCTATTCCCCTCCCTACTCCTCCAAGCGCCCCTCTTTTCTTTCTGAAAAAGAAGAATCGCAGCTGCTCAAGCCGGGAAAAACTGAGACGGATCCCGTGAGAATACGGGAGGCGAAAAGAGAGAATCAAACCCTTCCTGAAGAAGAGGAAGGCGTTCAAGAGAATCGGTCCCTTCTCAAGGGAAGTCTCAGTGCGCTCCTTCTTTTGCTTCTCGGCGGAAACCTCTTTGCCCTCGGCCTCATGCAGTTTTTCTTTTCCGATGGAAAAGCCCTGCGCTTGGAATGGCAAGCCGATAACTGGTATCTCTACTGCCTCGTCGCCGCCCCGCTTCTCTTTGTCGGCTACCGCCTTGCCGGCAAACTCAAATAAGCTTGGTCGAGCTCATCTCAACTTGTGTATATTTGTCCTCGGGGGAGTTCTTTAAGCCCGGAGTCGAGATTAGATGAATTCAGGCTCTTCGATGAGAGCGTCGCTCTTGGCGAACTTAGCCAATTTGATCTTTTTCTGAAGCTCCGCTTTTTGCGGCTCGGGAGGAGTGAAGAGAGTAGTGAACTTAAAGAGAGCGTGAGCAGTCTCTAAACGCAAATTGACGCTGAAGGTTTCAAAGAGGGCGAAGGCCTCGTGTTTGAATTCGAGTAAGGGGTCCTTTTGTCCCACGGAGCGCATCGAGACCTCGGTGCGCAGGTGGTCGATGTTTAAGAGATGGTCTTGCCAGAGCCTGTCGACATGGCGGACGAGGATGCTGCGGACGATCTCGTTGATGACTTTGTGAGCGTCTAAAGGCTGGAGCTGTTTTGCCTCCTTTTGGGCCTTTTGGATCGATTCCGCTTCATGATGCAGCTTTTGCTTTAGGTCAAAGAGAACTTTTTGAAGCGCTCTTTCTTCGATTTGCTCGCGATCGAGATAGTCGTCATCGAACTCTTTGGGGTCAAAGGTGATGGGGAAGTGCTCCATGAGCCAGTTGCGAAAGCCCGTGGGATTCCAGCCGTCTTCACGTTCCCGGCTCACAAAAAAGTTCTGCGAGATGTGAGAGATCAAGCTGCCGAGCAGCTCTTCTGCCAGGGCAAAGGCATCTTCCTCGTGGAGGAGTTCGTTGCGGAAGGAATAGATCTCGCTTCGTTGCTTGTTCATCACGTTGTCGTACTCGAGCGTGTGTTTGCGGATGTTGTAGTGGCGCTGCTCGAGTCTTTTTTGCGCCGTTTCGATCGATTTGTTGAGCATTTTGGCGGAGATCGCTTCGCCTTCGGGAGGGCGGAAACGCTTTAAGAAGGAGGTGATGCGCGGGGAAGTGAAGTGGCGCATTAAGGGATCTTCAAAAGAGACATAAAACTTCGAGGTGCCGGGATCTCCCAGACGGGCGCACCGTCCGCGGAGCTGGCGATCGATGCGGCGCGAATGGTGTCGGGTTGTCCCGACGACGTGAAGGCCGCCGCGGGCCACCACTCCTTCTTTGAGTTTGATGTCGGTGCCGCGTCCGGCCATGTTGGTCGCCACTGTGATGGCGCCGAGACGGCCCGCCTCGGCGATGATTTCGGCTTCATGGGCATGATTTTTGGCGTTGAGAACGGTGTGGGGGAGTCTGTTTTGGCGCAAGATGCGGGAGAGCTTTTCCGAGACCTCGACCGATTCCGTGCCGACCAGGATGGGTCTTTCCTGCGAGTGGATCTCCCCGATCTCCTGGAGAATAGCGTTGTATTTTTCGCGCTCGGACATGTAGATCTCATCGTCGGAATCTTCTCTAACGCAGGGGAGATGCGTCGGGATGCAGAGCACCTCGAGTTTGTAGATCTCCTTGAATTCATTGGCCTCCGTGATGGCCGTTCCCGACATTCCGGAGAGCTTTTCATACATGCGGAAGTAGTTTTGCAAGGTAATCGTGGCGTAGGTCTGAGTCTCGCCCTGGATGGAGACGCTCTCTTTGGCCTCGATGGCCTGGTGGAGGCCGTCGGCAAAGCGGCGCCCCGGCTGGGGGCGTCCGGTGTTTTCATCGATGATGACAATCTTTCCTTCGGAGACGATGTAGTCGACGTCTCGTTCCATCAAGAGGTGGGCGCGCAGAAGTTGGCGCAGGTTGTGCGCCCTCTCTTTTCTGCTTCCGTCCTCTTCGCGCAAGGCGATCTTTTTTTGGAGCTTGTCCTGTTCGCTAAGGTCGCAGTTGTCGTCGATCAAGGCGTATTCATGGCCGAGATCGAGCATGACAAAGTCGTTTTCGTGGCCTTTTTCGCGATGCAGTTCGCTCCACTTCAAGATCCCCTTGTCGGTCAGCTCATATTCACTGGCCCTCTCATCGACAATCATGTAAAGCTCGGAGAGGGTCTCTGCGCGCTCTTCCTTATTGGGCTCGGCATGGAAGTAGATATCCCAATGGTCGACGGCTTCGCGGATGAGCGGATCTTCGCGCAGGCGGCGCAGGATCTTGTGTCTCGGCGTTCCCTTGTTGACGAGCCAGAGCTTGCGGTACGCTTCTTTCTCTTCGAGAGTCTCTTCCTTGCTTAGTTTGGGCTTTTCTTCTTCACTTTCCCCAAGTCTGCCGAGGCCCTCCAAGGTCTTTTTCGCCTCGGTGGCAATGCGGTTGCACAGGTCGCGTTGAAAGCGGACCAGGGTGGCGACCGATTCTTTGAGTTCGTCGTACATCTGGCGGGAGTTTGAAGCGGGGCCGGAGATGATCAGAGGGGTGCGCGCCTCATCGATCAGGATGGAGTCGACCTCGTCGATGATGGCAAAGTAGTGCCCTCTTTGACACTGCTCGTCTTTGTGCTGGGCCATCGAGTTGTCGCGCAGGTAGTCAAAACCGAACTCGGAGGCGGTTCCATAGACGATGTCGCTGGCATAGATGGCTCTTCTCTCGTGGGGAGGGATGTCATTGGTCAAGGAGCTGACGGTTAAGCCCAAGTAGCGGAAGACGCCGCCGATCCATTCGCAGTCGCGCTTGGCCAGATAGTCGTTGACTGTGACCAAGTGGACGGGTTTTCCCGTCAGCGCGTTCAGGTAGAGAGGCAGTGCGGCCGTTAGCGTCTTTCCCTCGCCTGTCTGCATCTCGGCGATGGCTCCATGGTGCATGGCGATGGCGCCCAAGATCTGCACGTCGTAGGGGATCATGTCCCACTTTTGATTGTAGCCGGAGACGTGGATCTCAGAGCCGATGAGGCGCCGGCAGGCGTTTTTGACCACCGCATACGCCTCGGGCAAGATCTCGTCCAGGGCAGCTCCTGCCCGGAGCCTTTCGCGCAGCTCGTTCGTTTTACGGCTGAGGGCATCGTCGGAAAGCGCCTGAAGATCCTCTTCAAGTTCATTGACCTGCAAAACAATCTTTCGGTATCCTCTCAGCAGGCGATCTTGAGCTGTGCCAAAGATTTTTTTAATCAGACCAAACATCTTCAATAACCTTAGGATAGGCAATACTACCTAGAGTACACGATGGAAAGGAAAATTTCAACCGCTAGTAGAACTTAAGTTTATGCTTTTGCTTGTTTTTCTCTTTTTCTCTTCCCTGCAGGCTCACGAGGGAGTGGGCGTCGAAGGAGAGGAGGCGGAGATCGTCTCCCATCTGATCGCGGCGACCGAAGGGCAGCTCGAGGGCCAAAGAGAGCTTTTGAAGCTCATGCGCCAGTTTTTGGATCAGAAAAGAGATTTTTTGAAGGGGGAGGAGGAGAAGAAAACGGGGTATCAACTGGTCCAGACTTCAAAAAAGATTTTAGCTCTTCTCGAAAAAGAGCATCTGAAGGACCTCTTCTCCGGCTCCTATCTCGATGAGCTTCAATTCTTTAGCAGTTTCACTCATTAGACTAAGTCGAGGTTATGGATTTTTCGAGTACGGGAGGCGCCGGCACGGGCACGGGCGCGGGCACGAACGGAGCGTTATGCAAGAGGTCTAATCTGCAATCGATTGTGAATCAAAAACTTGCTCTTCAATCTCGTCCACTCCGGCGAGCGGAATGAGGAGAAAATTTCTCCTTTCTCTGCAAACATAATAGAAAAAATTTAAATATAAGACTATCTTGCAGAAAAGGAGCTCCGCTTAATAAATGGCTTTAGACAATAAGTTTTGGTGGAGTTTTTCCGAAGAAAAGACGTGCAAGGAATTAGAGACGGATTCCGGCCGGGGCTTGTCGTCTGCTGAAGCTAAAATACGATTAGAGAGGTTGGGGCGCAATGAGTTGCCGGAGCCCAAGCGGATTTCTTTGTGGAAACTTTTTTTTAATCAATTTTCCAGTTTCATCGTCTGGGTCTTAATGATTGCGGCGGCAATTGCCGCAATGTTAGGAGAGTGGATCGATTCCCTCGCTATTTTTGTGATCGTGATTCTCAATGCAATCATAGGGTTTGTTCAAGAATTCAAGGCCGAACGTTCCCTTGCCGCGTTAAAGAAATTGGCGACTCCTACCTGTAAAGTGATCCGTCAGGGTGTTTTGCAGACTCTTGTCTCAAAGGAAGTTGTTTTAGGAGATCTGATTTTGTTAGAAGCCGGCGATGTGATTCCGGCAGATGGAAGAGTGATTCAATCCGCCCTCCTTGCAACGCAAGAAGCCTCTTTGACAGGAGAGTCTTTAGCGGTTCATAAGATCATCGAGTCCCTTGAGAAGAAGCCATTGCCGATAGGAGATCAAAAAAATATGGCGTTCATGGGAACTGTCGTCCTGAGTGGAAAAGGGCATCTGTTAGTGACGGCGACAGGGTTAAAGACAGAACTTGGAAAGATCGCTTCCTTGTTAAGTGAAAAAAAGGAAGAGCAAACCCCCTTGCAACTTCGCCTGCAGCAACTCGGGCGTCGATTGGTTTTCTTGTGTCTTGGGATCGTTGCGCTTGTTTTTA
>Ga0156036_105_pt4 | contig 9724 bp, 10 predicted proteins | sample RifCSPlowO2_02_FD_107690 | JGI IMG/M metagenome (GOLD analysis project Ga0156036, IMG submission 107690) | Chlamydiae bacterium RIFCSPLOWO2_02_FULL_49_12
ATCTCGATTTTTTTTAAAGAGGAGAGGAAAAGAAGCAGGCCCGGATACCCATCCGCAAGTGAGAGTGGATTCCATAGATAGGGGCAACGATTTAGGGTCGCTTGGACCTCTAAAGGATCTTGCAGCCGCGTGGTAATTTCATGGACAATCTCATAGAGTGTCATTACGGGCATATTATACCGCACGTGATGCAATAATCTGCTTTGGCTCATCTGAAATTCCCATTTTTCAAGTGCGTTCGGTATATTTACGACTTAGGTTAACCAAGGTTTGCAGAGCGTAGAGGCGTGCCTTTTTTTCTAGTGTGTGGTCTGTTCCCAACAAACGGTTACAGTGCATGTGCATCATGCTTTCAATCATAGAAACTCCGTTTTCTTTTTGATTTAGGTGTTTGCGATAATTTAGGATGGCTTCTTTTCTGATGCCAAACGACCGCTTCAAGTAAGAATACTCTGAATTTGCCATTTCAAGAGGGGCATCTTGCATGAAAACTTCTGCTAACTGCATGAGAGGTCTTTTCCATTCTCTAAACCCCTTCATCTCACTTTTATCTGCATTTGAGAAGGAGAGCAATTTGATAGCTTCTTCTATATTAAAGCCAAAATCTTTGAGAAAAGTGATGAAGCTTAAAGCGGCGATTGAGTAATTAGGTAATTTTAGTGCTTTTTGGTTTATCAACTTTAGCAACATAATGGAACAATAGGAATCAAAGAAGAAAAGTCTCTCTGCATGGTCAATGAGTGCGGCGCCTCCATATCTTTCTATCTCTTTTTCATAGGGAGATAGGCGGAAATCGTGAATTAATTCTTCTGCATATAATCGATGTGTCCAATCGTGCAATAATGGGAGTAATTGCGATGCTAAAAGATCTTTATCTCCTCTAAATCGAATTCTGACATGAGCCCCTTGATCCCGATAGCGGAGGAAATAGAATTGAGTGATGATTTTTTGCTGTAAAAGTGAGTCTACAAACGGGGGTAAAATCTCTGAAAGGAAGTGGTCTTCACTCTCTTGATTCATATACAATTGTGCATAGAGCCATTCAGATCCTGGTAACTTGATGCGATCTTTCATCGCAACATCTTGATAAGCTGGAATTTGAGATAGATTTTCAGGTTGGGCGAATGTTTTATTTTTAATAAATGAAACAGTGAATTCTGAGACATGAGAGCCTCTTTCACTCTGTATCCAACACCCTTTATCTTGTCCTAACTTCTCTACTAATTTTACACCTTCACCTTTTTGAATTTCTGCACTTATTTCATGTAGGTGCTCTGCCTGTTTTCTATCTAGTAATATGCGCTTATCTCCTACAGTCATAAAAACATAGCGAGGCATATTCCATTTGTCCGCCCAGTTATCAAATTGAATTTTGAGTTGTGCTAGCTGGGTCTTTTTTGTCGCTTTTAATAGATCTAAATTGATCACCCACTGAGCGGCACAGAGGATAACTTTCTTGTATTTAACTCTTGGCAAAAAGAAGGACTGTTCGAGGTCACCCCAAAAAAATGGGGAAATATTGGAATATCTCTCTGAGGAGACTTCTCTTAAAAATCTTACGATATCCGGAGCTAAATTAGGGTTGTACAAGTGATTTGTGTGTACAAGCAGCTCTTTATTGCTCCCTTTGAGTGTTAGAAAAAGACGTTCAGCTGTTGCGCCCACATAGATGTCATTAAGAGAGAGTTGTTCCCCAAATTTAGGAGAGGGGTTGTCTAAATCAATAGCATATTTTCTTAGATTTGGATGTATGCACACATTGCCCGTTCTAATATCAAATGGCATAAATGAGATGTCCGAAAAGAGCACATCGGGCTCGAGCGCTTCTTCGGCATGAACTAAATCCTGCATGGATTTTTTAGCTTTGTCCCCGAGGATATCCAAGAAACGACCGCTCGTACTTCCCCCTTCCCACGTGGTGTAGGGGATATGCAATAGATAATTCCCTGCATCCACATCCTCCTCGGAATTTGCAATCACTTCACATGTCAAATCAAAGGAAAGCAGGGCTTTTGTTTTATCAGCTTTTGCAGTGAGGGTTTTCACGAGAGCGTCAGGCAGTTCGATCTCTTGTCTCCTCTCGTATAGAGAGGCTTCATATTCTATCCGAAGCCACTGAATAAATTTGTTTTCCTCTTCAGACGTCGTGTGTTGTTTGGGACTATCTGCTTGGAATGCAGGAGGAATTCCTAATCCAGAATCTGCGTTCAACACCTCTTGTAAGCTGACCACTCTACTCGACCCATATTGGTTGAGAAATGCGCTGTGATAGTTCTTTAGAGGGTTCAAATCCCTCTTCCAATAGGCGATTCTCCAAAGGATTTCAGAGGCTTCCGATAATTCATGGGAAATCACTTCATTAAGTGTAAGAGTAGGAGTGGTACATGCAGAATCTATCTGAAGCGGGGTAAAGCCAGAGTCAGCAACAGTCTGCATCTGCGTAAATAATTGCTTGAGTTGAGAAACGCCTTGGTCAAGAGGTGTGTCAGAATAACTCTCTATTTCTTTTGATATGTTCTGTAGCTGTTCAAGGACAGTAACCCTGCCAAAGGCGCCTTCCAAATTGAACATGAAGTCTTCAAGAGGAGCTTCACTATGTAAAGAGGGGACTATAGACAACCTAAGAAGTTGTTTAGTTAAGAGTTGTTGGATGAGGTTTAGCAATTTATCTTTTTCTAGCCCTGAGAAGCAAATTAGGATTTTTTCTTCAAGTGAAGACAGGGGAACAGGACTGCGCGTGAGTTCGAAAATCTTCTTTATAAGAGGGGAATTTCGAACGGAAACTTGTTCTTTAGGATTCGTGCTGTTTTTCTTTCTGATGTAGTTAAGATAGGTTCTCCCTCCCACTTGATAGGCAAGGGGATTCTTCTTTACCAATACGGAAGGTAAGATCGTATGTTCTGCGCATGTCTTTGCAAGAACAGAAGCAATCCATGCAAGATCGGCTCTTGCGCGTTTTTTGATTTTTTTAGAATCGAAAGAGAGGGCAGTTTTTTTGTTCCATCGCCCTAGTGAAACAAATGAGAAAAGGCCGAAGGGGGTGGGACGTGTTGACATGCGGGAGAGGTATCTTAATAGGCTCGATGCTAGGTGCTTTTGTTGTTTTATGGCGCTTTGGTGTCGCTTTGTTAAGGCTTCGAATAATGAAGGAGAAGCTGCAAGGATAGCTTCTTGCATGACTGAATTGCTTTCGTAGAAGGAAAATAATTCTGAATAGAGATCTGGGCTTTTTAATAAAGTGTAAAAAACATCGATTGCGAAAAGAGGGGTCCTTACAAGAAAAGTAGGTGTAGGGAAAAACAGGGGTTCTGCAGGATCGTTCATTATAATATACGGCTGATTGGCAAAATAGGAATAGACTTGAAACATAGTTTTCCCTCCTCATCGGGCTCTTGCCACGAATCCTCGGGAAAGCAATAAATCAGGCTCATTTTAGTGACTGCAAAACCTACTAGGACATTGGCAGGAACAGGTTGCGCAAGCTGAATACGTTCTGCAAGATATCGTTTTGCAATTACATGTCTCGCTCGTACAATCCACGGGCTGTCCGTCTAGGTCCCCAGCTGTCAACTTGACATTTAAATCATACGGATCTTGTGTCTTAGGTTCTATTCTATCAACCGTATCCTCGCCTCTGATCAGTTGCAATACATCTTCTATTTGCATAAGTTCCTTCCTATTAGTTTCACTGCGCATTTTGAACATAGAAAGTTTAATGAAGCTCAGCATATTCGAGCAAGTGAAAGCGCGCGTGTGTAGCTCCGAAGTTTGAGGAGCTGGATCACTATAAAACATTTATTTTAGCTAAACCTAGAAAATTGATTTTTCTAGGTTCACCGTTTAACATTGAGATGAATGAACAATGTTTAGAATGTAAGTGCTTAGCAATAAAAGACATAGAAGGTTTAAATAATTAATATTAAGCAACAAGCTTTAAGTGAGGATCTGAAATAGCTGCTACAAGCCGCCACCCATGCAAAATCCAGAGCCTTCAGGCTGTCAGCTAAAACAGCGTTGTGTTCGCCTCTGCACTCCGGCAAGAAGAGAGGAAATCCCGCGCGCGGCAAGCGCCGAGATTTCAAAGAGTGTTTCTTCGTCATGGGGATAGTTTAAACGGAAGGCGTCAATTCTCTCTTTAGAGCCCTCGACGTCGATTTTATTGAGTGCGATGAGAAAAGGCTTTTGGAGCAGCTCTTTGTTGTAGGCTGAAAGTTCATTTTGCAACACGGAAAAATCCTCAAGAGGATCGCGCCCTTCGACTCCTGAAACATCCAGAACATAGACGAGTAGGGAGGTGCGTTCGATGTGTCTCAAAAAAGAGAGGCCCAGTCCTCGATTTTCATGCGCTTTTTCCAAGATGCCGGGAATGTCTGCAAAAAGCAGGCGGGAGAAGTCTTCCATCTCCACAGAGGCTACATTGGGCGTTAAGGTGGTGAAGGGATAGGGGGCGATCTTGAGGTTCACTTTGGCGATCCGGGAAAGAAGGGTCGATTTTCCCGCGTTCGGAAAGCCCACCAGTCCCACATCGGCAATGAGCTTGAGCTCAAGTTCGATGCGCTTTGTCTCGCCTTCTTCTCCCCGGGTGTGCTTTATGGGAGCCTGATGCGTTGCGGACTTGAAGAAGGTATTCCCCTTGCCTCCGCGGCCTCCCTTGCAGAAAAGGAGCTCTTCTCCCTCTTCAGTAAAATCAAAGAGGATCTCCGCTGTGGCAGCGTCCTTCGCAAGCGTTCCGAAAGGGACTTTCAAGATAAGATCCTTTCCGCTTTGGCCTTGACGGTCGTTGCCTCCTCCGGGTTTTCCATGGGGCGCGCGCATGTGCCTTTGATGACGGAACGCCTCAAGTGAAAGGAGTTCTTTATCTGCCTTTAAATAGATCGACCCTCCGCGCCCGCCGTTGCCTCCGGCAGGTCCGCCTTTAGGGATATATTTTTCGCGACGCCAGGCAACCGTGCCGTCTCCTCCCTTGCCGGCGGAGAGGGTGATCGTGGCTGTGTCCGTAAACATAGATCAGGCTTTTTGAGCCAGGACGGAGACGAAACTATACTTTCCTTTGCGAAAAGAGACGAGGCCGTCAATGAGCGCAAAGAGCGTATCGTCCTTTGCTCTTCTCACATTTTTGTCCGGATGCCACTTTGTTCCGCGTTGACGAACCAGAATGCTTCCTGCCGTGACAAATTGTCCTGCAGAGGCCTTGATCCCCAGCCGTTGGGCTGCCGAGTCCCGACCGTTGCGAGAGGAGCCCTGTCCTTTCTTATGTGCCATAAACTTAACTCTTTCCTATCCTGAAATTTCCGTGATTTTTACTTTGAGATACCGTTGACGATGTCCCTTTTTCTTTCTGTACCCTTTTCGTTTTTTGTACTTGTAGGCAAGGGTTTTTGGCCCCTTGATCTCTTGCAGCACTTCGCCCCGGACGATGCCTCCCTCAACGTAAGGAGATCCTATCTTGACCTCCGAGAGATCGCTTAAAAAAAGAACATGGTCAAAAGCGACTTTTCCGGCTGCTTCTTCTTTAAGCAATTCAACATCAATCACGTCATCTTTTTCAACGCGGTACTGCTTGCCGCCTGTTTCAATAATCGCGTACATGGAAAGCCTCCTAAAGATTGACGGCAAGAATAAAGGGATATGCTTTGCAAAGTCAAGAAGAACCTCACCATCAATCACTTGTAAATAATAATTAAATAATTCAAAAATAGTAATAATAAATTGAAAATTAAATTACAAATTAACTAATATAAAAGTAAGAATAGAGAGTTTAATCATAGCTTCTATGAAGTCCTATAGCAAAAGAAAAGAGTCGAAGATTACCTTTAAAACCCATCATAAGCATCACTCCCCTCTAAAGAACGAGATGAAGGTGCTTCAAGGTGGCATCACGACATTTCAACCGAGGCGTCTTGTTTCCCATCCCAAAAGGGAGCAAGGACGTCTATCATGAAGGAGGAGCGATGAAGAAAAGAGCTCAGAGATCCACAACGCGCGCGCGAGCCAAAAAGAGGCTTTCAAAACAGAGAGGAGCCAAAAAGATTATCTGTTCTCTTTGCAAAAAGAGACCCTGCGGCTGTTATTAATCCGAGCTTCAAAGAGGCGACAAGATGCGCGGTGAGGCAAAGCCGGATCGATCCTCGAGAAAATAGCATTCTTGAATACGAAGGATTCCGAGGTAGAATCGATAGGGCAAAGCCGCAACAAGCAGATTGTCGCCTGTTTGAGGCTAGGAAGAGCTTTGGATAAAACAAGTGAGATAAGGAGAAAAAACCATGAAAGGACAGATTCGAAAAAAAACATCTCGAAAAAGCGGCAAACGCTGGGGCAGGACAAAAGGAAAAAAGGGTTGGGCGCGCATCTGGTCTAAATATTTTTCTCTTTAAACTCGACTTTGTAACTTTTTTGGGCCCGAAGGCCTCGAGATATGTGTTCGCGGGGAACAGTTTAATCATTTTTTTCTTCCCGTATTCTTCTCTGTTTGTTTCGCAGGGAAAAGCTTGCGAGATAAACTAAAGAGGAGAGTGCGGCAATCGTTGCTCCGGGAGGCCAGTTGAGCTGGTATGCCGCAAAGATGCCCAGAAGGGAAAAGAGAGCGCTTAAGAGGACGGCAAGAATGATCAGATGGTGAAAGCGGTGTGAGAGCATCCCTGCGATTGCCGGCGGGATGGCAAGGAGCGCGATGACCAAGAGAGCGCCGACGATTTGGATGAGAAGGACAAGGGAGAGGGCAGTGAGGCAGAGGAGCAAAAGATAGAGCCGTTTACGCGAAAAGCCCTGTAAAGAGACCTGCTCTTCGTCAAAACAGAGAGTTGTAAATCTTCTGTGAAAGATCACCGACACCAGCAAGACCCCTATACCTAAAAAGGCAAGCAGCCAGAGGTCGCTTGTACTCACCCACAAGATGTTGCCGAAGAGAAAGTGCGTCAGTTCTACCGTATATCCCGGAGTCAGGGAGACAAAGATCACTCCGATCGCCATACCTGCCGCCCAAAGCGCGGCGATGACTGTATCTTCTCTCTCTTGCGCTTTGAAGTGAATCCATCCCATGAGCAGGCTTGAGGCAATGGCCGCGACTAAAGCTCCATAAAGAGGATGAAGCCAGCTCCATCCGCATGAGCTTTTCAGAAAAAGGACCACTCCCATCCCCCCTAGCACCGAGTGGGAGATGCTTCCCGCAATGAAGACAATCCGCTTGACGACGACGTAGGAGCCCACGATCCCGCTTGTGACCGAGCTGAAAAGAGCGGCAATCAAGGCCATTACAAGAAAGGGATTATCGGTGAGCATAGTTTTTTTTGTTAGGATAGAGGCCCAATTCAAAGTGTTGGCAGATCTCATGGGGTTGAAAAGGGGTGGCTGTGCGATTGACTAAGAGAAGCTGATCCGCATGGCTGAGCAGCGAGGTCAGCTGATGGCTGACAAGAAGGATCGTGCACTTGCGTTTCAGACGGATCAACAAGTCGAGAATCTCCTTTTCTGCTCCGGGATCGACATGAGCTGTCGGTTCGTCTAAAAGGAGGAGGGAAGGCTCTCCGAGCAGGGCGCGTGCGATCAGAGCGCGTTGGGCCTGTCCTCCAGAGAGGCGTCCAAATGGTCGTTTTTCCAGGTGGGACAGCCCCATTTGATGCAGTAGGGCTCGTCCCTTTTCTTTCCAGAGAGGAGGAAGGCGCCCCCAGCGGGTCGTCCGGGAGAGCGCTCCTTGCAAAACCACATCGAGCGTCGTTAAGGGAAAGAGCGGATCAAAAGGCCCCTTTTGCGGGACGTATCCCATCATTTTCCGCATCTGGACAGGACTTTTTCCAAAGAGAGAAAGCGTGCCGCGCGCAGGCTTTAAAAAACCCATGAGGAGTTTCAAGAGCGTTGTCTTGCCGCCTCCGTTGGGACCGAAGAGAACGACGAACTCTCCCTTGGAAAGGGTCAAGTTGACCGCTTCCAAGATCACAAGACTGCGATCCTGGAAAGAGAGATCTCGAATAGCGATGCTATTCTGAAGCAAGGGCTGTTGCAAAGGCTTCAAGGTTTCCAAGGTAGTCATAAGCATAGGGGTCTACAGGGCAAAGAGTCAGCGACAGCTCTCCGGCAAGGCGCTCTGCTCCTCTTGTGGGAAATTGCGGCTGGGTAAAGATCTTTTTGATCTTCTTTTCTTTGATTTTCGCAAACAGCTCCCCGAGTTGCTTGGGCAAAGGCTCCTTCCCTTCAAATTCCAAAGAGAGTTGCGTTAAACCGTAATCGCGGCAGAAATAGCCGAAGGAGGGATGGGACGCCAAAAGAGCGGCTCCTGCTTTCCCCTTCAAAAGAGAGGCGATGCGCATATCGAGCTCCTGAAGCTCATCCAGAAAGCGCTTTAACCTCTCTTTAATTTCTCCCTCTCTTTCCGGACAGAGACGGATGAGCGCCGCTGCGAGTCCCGGAAGAAATTCCCGCACCATTTTCGGACTGAGCCAGAGGTGGCGGTCCCACCCCGAGCATGAAGAGCCCTCTTCCCTGATTAAGGGGAGCCCCTTCCAGGTCTTTACAATCTCAAGTCGGCCTCTCTTTTCTTCAAGAGAGGGGAGCAGCTTTGTTTCAAAGGGATCGCCCATGCGGATCCACAGGCGCGCCTCTTGCAAGCGGGAGATCTCTTTAGGAGTCGGCTCAAAGAGATGGGCGTTTGCTCCCGCGGGAACGAGCGTCTCCGCTCTCACCCCATCCTCTGCCAGTCTTTTTACAAAGTAAGAGTAGGGAGCCAGCGTAGAGAGAACCAAAGGTTTGCTTGAGGGGATAGAGGGCTTCGAGCAGCCTGCAGCAATCACAAGAGTAAAGAGCAAAATCTTGAAAAGCTTCATTCTATTTGTGAATGATACGCTCAAAGGCAGATTTTGTGAATTTCCTTCGCCGGCTCTTGGCTCCTCAAGAGCCTTGTCTCCTCTAAGGGAGAGTGGTTGAGATGCTTCTTGCGTGTAAACGTACATCTTGTCCAACTTACCAATAGCCTAGCGGCTATTGGCTGCGTCAGAAAGCTTGCATCTTGCCCATCTCAGGAACCATGCAAAAAAGAAATTGGAAGGCGGAAGGCTTCTTGCGTGTAAACGTACATCTTGTCCAAAAGCAAACCTTCCTCTAATCTATCCTCTTTTGGAGGAGTGTCCGAGTGGCCGATGGAGCACGCTTGGAAAGCGTGTAAACGTTAAATGCGTTTCGTGGGTTCGAATCCCACCTCCTCCGTTCTAAAGGCGGGATGAGAACCCGGGGTTCGACCGGAGCTTCGACGGGAGGATTGCGCAGCAATCAGCCCTTTGGGGCCGAAGGCGAGAGCCGGAGCCCATCCCACCTCCTCCGTTCTAAAGGCCACAACTGTAAGCCGGCTTTTTCTATACGAAGGAGTAGGGTAGAGCCATTTTCATCCGGCTGGAGTGCATTGTAGACTCTTTTCCCATCGAGAAAGCTGGTTTTTCCATCTTCTTCTAAAGAGGCAATGAGAATATTTTGAAACTTCCATAGCTGAATGGTTCGTCCTTGTAAATCAGTGTAGGGAAGGCTAACAGCAGTGAGGGTTGGCAGAATGCCCTCATTTTGCACTTCGAAAAAAGCAAATTCAGACGAAAAAAAGGGAACGGTTGCTCCCGTGTCTCTATTTTTTTCACCATCAGACTCTCGGACTGCAGGATAAAGCAGATGAAGCATCTGTCCCCCTTCTTTTTTTAGTTATTTACTTAAGCTTTTCCACCATTTGACGCGCCTTATCGATAACTGA
>Ga0156036_117_pt5 | contig 9463 bp, 8 predicted proteins | sample RifCSPlowO2_02_FD_107690 | JGI IMG/M metagenome (GOLD analysis project Ga0156036, IMG submission 107690) | Chlamydiae bacterium RIFCSPLOWO2_02_FULL_49_12
GAGTTTTTGGAAAGGGCTCTTTTATGTCGCTCAAAAAGTTGACTTCTTGGATGGGAAGGGACCTGTTTGGGTGCTTTTCAATAAAGGAAGCCAAGCTAAATTTGTTGGTGCAAAGGTCGATAATGTAGCGACGCAGTGTTGGAACAAGGTCAAGGATGAGGATGGTCAAGTTGTTTATGATCAGCTTTCTGAAGAGGAACGTGCTTACTTAACTCATGACGTGCTGAATGAGATTCAAGCGAGGTATGCCACCAAAGATATAAAAGAAGTTGGTAAGAAGATAGAAGTTGCTAAGGAGATCATTAAAACCCTTAAAGAGTTTTTTCTTTCGGGAAAAAACCGCGTAGAAGATATGAGTAACCAGGAAAATCCTAGAAAAGAAGCCATAGCAAAGAAAGATGAATTTGTTCAGTTTGCAAAGTTTGCAAAAGAGATTCGTAGACCAATGTGGGTAAATGAGATTATTTCTGGATCTAACCCTAGCTTATGGCAAGCCATTTGCAGTTCTTTTTTTTCATTGCAAAAGCCTGTTCCAGATGATTCCTCTCAAATACTCGCATGTATTCAAAAGTATTCACCATCACTCACTGAACCTGACATTCAAGAGATTCTTAAATATGTAGCCGAAAACCGCGAAAAGCATCTCATGAACTGTTGGCAACTAAAAATACCTTATTCCCAGGTTTGCCCTAACGATTCAAAATTAAAACGCCAATTACTATTTGGTAAAGATGGCAGCGTGATCATCAAATTTAACCGTCAGGGTACGCATACACAATTAAGTGGAGAGAAGGACACGATAATAGGTGCAGGGTCATATTCGAAAGTAAAAACGGGTTATGACCTGACACGCGCATCGTGTGTCGCCATTGCAACTGTCGTTCAGAAGAATCCCTCTCTCAAAAAAGATGCTGGTTATTACCCTACGTTGACAGGATATCAATTGGCTCATCAACATCTAGGAAATAAAGAGGGTATCGTTCCTATTAGAGGTGTGGCGGAGCAAAAAAGCAAATACCATGAGACATCGAGCTATTCAAGTTTTCCACGACATAAAGTAATGGTAGTGATGGATCTGCAATCGGGGGATTTGTTTGATGCTCTTCAGAAGAATAACTATTCCTTAGAGAAGAGAAGACAACAGGGATTGGATTTATTGAAGGGATTGTGCGCAATGCATGAAGCCAAGATTGTCCATCAAGACTTAAAACCTGCAAATTGTCTGATCACCGAAGATGGCAATCTTCTTATTGCTGACTTTGGCGGATCAGTTAAACAAGGATTGCAAAAGTGTGCGGGGACCATTGGATATATGGCCCCGACCCAAAGAGAAATTCAAGGTACAACAAGCGATATGAAGAATGACGTTTGGTCTGCAGGGATGATTCTCTGGGAACTCGTCACGGAAGATGTGACCCCCTATTTCAAATATCTCTCTCCTAAGGTCGCATTTGAAGAGCAGGCAAGTATAAACCCCAAGAGTGATGAATGGATGCTTGAGACAGGGACGACTAAAGAGACATTGAGACAAACGCCGTCTTCAGACGCAAAGATGGCTCTGTTGATTGCCGACATGCTGCATCCAAAGAATTCTGAAAGAGTTAATGCTGTAGAGGCTCTAAGTAGATATAACTCCCTTTTGTCTAATCTTGCGAACGCGACTTGAGAGAGGAGAGGATTTTGTTGAATTTGGCGGAGGCGCTCTTGAGGGCGCGGATGTGGCCTCTGATCTCTTTGACGGAGCGAGCGTTCAACACAGCTCCGTCTGAAAAGAGCGAGGGAGAGACCGCCTCCTGGATTCCCCAGCGGGAGTCCGAAGCTCGCTGGGTCATCTTGTTCCATTCGTGATCTAAGGATTCACACGTTTTTTGATACGCTTCCAAAGCGCTCCAATACTCTTGGCGCGCCTGCTTTTCTGCGCCCCTCCTCTTGTGGATTTTGCCCTCCAGCTTGAAAAGCTTTTTCTGCACGCGCTCCAAAAAGGCCTCTTCTCTCTTAAGGGCCCCCACTGAGAGCGTGTTGAGCTCTTCGGGATGCAAAATCAGAGAGCAGCCCGCTTCCGCCTCCCTGCGGATCTTTTCCCAGGCGCCTCTTTCCACCTCGCTAGCCTCCAAGAGCGCATGACTTTCCAAACAGGCCTTTTGATAGGAGTCCATCCGGACTAAAAGAGCCATGCGCAACTCTTCTTCCAAAGAACGCTCTTCTCTTTTCGGAAGCGCCATACTTAACCTCTCAAAAACATACAGCCGTAATTTTATTATTTTACTTTTTGCATTAACTTGCAATTGAATGTTGCTTGCGGATCAAAAGTTTGCCTCAGATGCTGTTTCATCACTTGTCTCTCTTTCCGGCGGAGCGGACAAGGCGCGAAAAAAAAGTGCGCATTTATTCAACCGGGGACTAGAGTAATAGTGTATGAGCCAGCTTCGTTCTCTTTTTGTCTTGCTGATGATTCTTTTAGGATCCTGCATGGGCGCAAAGAGGCAGCCTCTCTACCGCGTCGGAATCGATCCGGATTTTAAGACTCTAGAGCTCAACGGGATGGAAGATAACGTCTATGCGTTTTGCAATGAGCTCTTCCAAGAAGCGTCGCATCTGGAGAAGGTGCGCTTTCTCTTTGTGATCACCAGCTGGGATATCTTAGAGCTGGGCTTGGAAAAGAGAGAGTATCAGGCGATGGTCTCGGGACGCTCTTCTTCTTTAAGGCGCTATGAGAGCTACGATTACTCTTCGCTCTTTTTACCTACCGGCACCGTTCTTGTCGTATCGAAGGCATCCGAGGCAAAGAGCTTGGATGACTTGAGCGGCAAGATCGTCGCCGTCATCGAGGGGTCCAAAGGAGATCTGTTGCTGGAAAGCCATCCGGCAATTGTCATCCGCTCCTTCCCTTCGATTCCGCTTGCGCTAAACGCCCTTGAGGGAAAAGAGGCGGACGGCGCTCTCATCCCCAACCTCTTTGCCCAGCACTATGTCTCCGGCCTCTTCCAAAAGAGCCTAAAAATTGCAGGCCCTCCTTTGACAGAGACGGGATTGAGGTTGATCGCCCCTAAGGAAAGAAGCCCCGAGCTCCTCGCTCTCTTCAACCGCGCCCTTAAGGCGCTTCAAAAAGAGGGAAAGCTGGAGAGGCTGCAAAGGAAGTGGGATCTTTTGAAAGTTTAGAGGTGCTCTTTATATTCGAACCGGACCAGCTGGAGCTCGTCTTCGTCGATGGGCAGGGGGGAAAGATCCCAGACGAGCTTAGCGTAGTTGTGGATGGACTGGTCGCTCGAGAAAACCCCCATGCCGGCGATGTTGTGGATGGCGTATTCCGCCCATTTGTTCGGAGTGAGGTAGAGCTCTTCGACTTTTTTTTGGGCGTCGTAGTAGCTGCGAAGGTCTTTTAAGACAAAATACCTGTCGGCCATTTCGGAATAGAGTCCTTCAAGAAGGGAGCGGTGGAGATTCAAGAAGGCCTGATGCTCGCCGTCTGTTTGAGCCAAAGAGCGGTTGCGCAGGGCATCGACGACCTGGCGGATTTGGGGATCCTTGTTATAGTAGTCCCAAGGGTTGTAGGAACGGTTTTTTTGTATCTCGGCGATCTCTGAGGCCGAGAGTCCAAAGGAGAAAGGCCACCAGGCGTCGGTGATCTCCTGGTGCATCTCCACATTGGCTCCGTCTTCCGTCCCGATGGTTAAGGCTCCGTTGATTGTGAGCTTCATGTTGCCCGTTCCGGAGGCTTCCTGGCCTGAGGTGGAGATCTGCTGGGAGAGGTCGGCGGCGGGGATGGCGATCTCCGCCTTTGAGACGTTGTAATTTTCCAAAAAGATCAGGCGCAAAGAGGAGTTGACGTCGGGGTCGGCGTTGACCTTTCTTCCCACGGCGTAGATGAGCTGGATGATGTTTTTGGCAAGGGCGTAGCCGGGAGCCGCCTTCCCGCCGATGATCACCTGCCGCTTGATCTTGCGCGCTTCCCGGTTGGCCTTGAGCTCATAGTAGACCATGAGAAGATGCAGCACATTCATGAGCTGGCGCTTGTATTCATGCAGTCTTTTGATCTGAAGGTCAAAGAGGGCGTCTTCTGGAAGGCTCGGCGTATGGGCAATGACCTTTCCGCTTGAGTCCCTTATTGGATTGCGTTCATTCAAATAGCGGACGAGCCGTTTTTTATTCTCTCGCTTAAGGCGCAAAAATTCCTCTTGCGAAGCAGGATCGGAGGCGCTCTTGGAAAGCTCTTTGATCTTCGTGAAATCGCAGATCCACTCGGAACCGATGCGCTCGGTGATAAAGGAGGCAAGAAGGGGATTGCAATCAAGCAGCCAGCGGCGCTGCGTCACTCCATTGGTGATGTTGATAAATCTGTCGCTATACATCTGGTTGAAATCTTTAAAGATGGTCTCTTTCAAGATCTGGGTATGCAGGGCGGCGACGCCGTTGACGCGGTGCGAGCCGTAGATGGCAAGATGGGCCATCTTTATTTGTCCTCCTTCTAGGATGGACATGCGGCGCACACGCTCTTCGTCTCCGGGAAACTGTTTGCGGACAGAGTTGCAAAGCTCCTGGTTGAGCCGCTCGATGATGCGGTATTGCCTCGGAAGAAGTTGCTGGAGGCGGTTTTGGTTCCACTCTTCCAAAGACTCCTTCAATACGGTGTGATTGGTATAACCGCAGCAGGTCTTGACAGTCTCCCACGCCTCGCCCCAGCTAAAATCGTGATCGTGGGTTAAGATGTGAATCAGCTCGGGGATGATGAGTGCGGGGTGGGTGTCGTTGATCTGGATGCGCACCTTGTCGGCAAACTTGGAGATGTCCTGAAATCTCATCTCATGCTGGGCAAAGATGTCTTGCAAAGAAGCCGAGACAAGTAAAAACTCCTGCTTTAGGCGGATCCGCTTTCCCATCTCGTTGTTGTCGTTGGGATAGAGGACGTCGGTCAGGGTGGTATTTTCGGCCGCCTGGTCGAGTTGGCCCGCATTAAAGCGCTGCAACTGGAAATTGCGCGGCGACTCCTTGGTGGTCCAAAGCCGCATCGTCACGACGTTAAAGTCTTCGGATGCCCGGTATCCGACGATGGGGATGTCGTAAGAAAGAGCGCGCACCTCATCGCAATCGTCTATGTCGTAGACCTCTTCTCCTTTTTTGTTGGTCTTTTTGACCAGGCGTCCGCCGTACTGAATGATCTCTGCATACTTGTCCCGTCGGATCTCCCACGGATTTTCAGCCATGAGCCAGATATCGGGGCGCTCGACTTGCACGCCGCCCCACACCTCCTGATCGAAGATGCCGTACTGGTAGCGCAACCCATATCCCACTGCGGGATAGCACTGGGTGGCAAGCGAATCTAAAAAACAGGAGGCAAGACGTCCCAAGCCCCCGTTGCCCAGGCCCGGGTCGCATTCAAAGGGAACAGCGACGGAAAAATCGCGATTCATCTTTTCCATGACGCGTTTGACAAAATCCAGCGCTTTGAGATTGATGATGTTATTTTTCAAAAACCGGCCGGGAAGATACTCCATGCAGATGTAGAAGATCTGGCGGGACTGGTTGGAGCGATAGGAGTGGATCCGCGCGGTCCAGTGCATCATGATGACCTCGCGAAGCGCCATGGCAAACGCGCGGTAGAATTCCTCGCTGCTCGCCTGCTCCTCGGTCACCCCCATGATGGTGATCAGGTAGCGGCGGATGCGTTGAATGATGAGATTTGCCTTTTCTTCAAGAGAGAGTTCCACTCTAGATTGCCTTCTTTCTTTTTTTCCTTATAATAGATTGTGTGAATAAATATGAACTGATTGTATTGGGAATTGCGCCGGCAGGAGAGCAGGCGGCATTAAAAGCCGCTTCTTTAGGCTGCAAAGTGGCAATTGTTGAGGCGCTTCAAAGCGAAAAACCGCCTCCTCCCCCTCTCCATCCGGGTTTTCACAAGGAACCGACCGCCGCCCTCTTTCGCTACCAAAAAAATTATCTTTTTGAAGAGAACGCCTGCGAGATCAAAGAGAATCTGAAGAGAAACGGCGTCGATCTCTACCAGGGGCTGGCGTCCTTTGAGGATCCCCACACGCTGGTGATCTCCGGCCCTAGGCCCCAGCGCCTCCAGGGAAGCTATATCCTCATCGCCACGGGCTCCTCTCCCTACCACCCTCCGGAGATCCCCTTTGACGGCAAGCGGATCCATGACGCGGACTCCATCCTGACCCTGAAAAAGGCGCCAAAAAGTCTTTGCATCGCGGGAGCCGGCGTCATCGGATGTGAATACACTTCCCTCTTTTCGTCTCTTGGAACCCTTGTCTATCTCGTGAATGACGCGGAAAAGGTTCTTCCGCAAATCGATCGGGAGCTCTCCTCAGAGCTGCTCTACCAGATGAAGCGAGCGGGAGTGCATCTCTTTTTAGGGACGCGGGTCGAGCGCATTGAGAATCCCGAGGAGGCCTCCCGTCCTCTGAAAATCCGCCTCGGAACAGACGTTGAGATCGAGGCGGAGTGCTTTCTTTTTGCCGCCGGAAGGCTCGGCAATACCCGCACCTTGAAAGGAGAGCGGATCGGCTTGAAGATTCAGGAGCGCGACACCATCGGCGTAGACGCCGCCTATCGCTCCAATATAGCGCACATCTATGCCGTAGGCGATGTGATCGGCTTTGCCTCTCTTGCCGGAACGAACCGAGACCAGGGAGCTGCAGCCGTCTCGCACATCTTTAGAAAAAACCGCGCCCCGCACCTTCCCAAAGCCTTCCCCTACGCGCTCTTCACCGCTCCCGAAATCGCGCTCGTCGGTCTCTCCGAAGAGGAGGCTCAAAAAGAGAACATCGACTACTCGACGGGAATTGCCAGATATGACGAAGCGACACGCAGCAAACTCATGGAAGAAGCGAGGGGGTTTTTAAAGATCGTCTTCAACCGCTCCACTCTGGGCGTCCTGGGGATCCACATCATCGGGCCTCTGGCCTCAGAACTGATCCATTACGGCGTTGCGCTCTTGGAAAACCAAAAAAAACTAGACCACGTCGCCGAAGACCTCTTTACCTACCCCTCGCTTCACCATCTCTACAAACTGGCGGCTCTCGACGGCATAAAAAACGGACTCAGGCGGTGAGGTGAAAAACCGGTTCATTATCAACGCTCTCTCTCTCTTCAACCGCTTTAGAAAAAAAAGAGTCCTCTACCCCGCCGAGAAAAGCTTCCTTGTCGTCTCGACAACGGGCTTGGGAGATACTCTCTGGGCGACTCCTGCCATCCGGTGCTTAAGGGAGAGCTTTCCCAAAAGCTACCTTGCCGTCTTGACAAGTCCCGTTGGATGCGAAGTTCTCAAAAAAAACCCGCACATCGACGAGCTCTTTGTGGTGAAGAACTCGTCTCTTTCTTTTTTAAAGGTCTTTTTCCGCCTGCGCACAAAAAAGATAGAGACGGCGCTGCTCTTTCACGCCTCCCAGCGTCTTGCCCTTCCCCTCTGTGCTTTTCTCTTTATTCCTGACATCATCGGAACAAAGGGATGCAGCAAGGGACTCGATGCGCTCCTGACAGCCGCTTTAGAACAGAAAGAAGAGCACGAAATCGCAAGACGCCTCTCTCTTGTGCAGCGCGCAGGAGCAACGCTCTCTTCGCTCTCTTTGGAAATGGCCTGGGACAAAGAGGATGAAAAGCGGGCGGAGGGCTTCCTCGAAAGCCACCGCATCCCCTCCTTTTTGCCGCTCGTCGGCCTCCACCCGGGAGCCAAAGACCGCTTCAAACGGCTCCCTCCCGCTCTCTTCGTCCGCCTGGGACAAGAGCTCAAAGAGCGCCTGGGGTGCCAGATCTTCGTCACGGGGAGTCTAAGCGAGCGCTCCTTAATCGAAACCGTCAGCTCTCAAATCGAGGGAGCGATCCCTTTAACGCTCCCCATTTCCGTTTTCTCCGCTCTGCTTAGCCGCTTTGCGCTCTTTATCACGAACGACACGGGCCCCATGCACCTCGCCGTCGCGGCAAAAACCCCCACCCTTGCCCTCTTTTCACCCACCGATCCCAAGCGGTGCGGCCCCTACCACGCCCCGCGCTCGCGCGTGCTCTACAGGCCCGCCACCTGCTTCCCCTGTCTGAAAAAAAAGTGCCAAGAGCCCTTCTGTCTTTTGCAGATTCCATTTCAAACCATTGTCAATGAGGCGCTTGAGCTCTATGCCCGCTAATGCGCCCCTCATCTTCATCATCATCTTAAACTGGAATGGAAAAGACGACACCCTTGCCTGTCTCGCCTCTTTGCAAAGCGTCTTTTATGCGCCCTTTAGAATCGTGGTTGTCGACAACGGATCGAGCGACGGCTCGATAGATGCCATCGAAAGCGCCTACCCCGCCGTCGCGCTTCTAAAGAATCAAGAAAACCTCGGCTTTGCCGAGGGCAACAACATCGGAGCTGAATTTGCCCTAAAAGAAGGGGCCGACTGGATCTTCCTTCTCAATAACGACACTGTAGTCGAGCCCGGCATCCTCTCTGCCTTCTCCGCCCATTTTCAAACACACCCAAACAGTTCCCTCTCGGGCGCTGTTCCCTTTCTTTTCGATCAAAAAAGCCTCACATTAGATCATTTGGGAGGAAGGTGGAATGCTAAAAAAGCGCAATTTGATCTGATCGGAAAAGGAGCTCCCTTTCACGAAGAGCTCTTTTCACGCCTTCCGGAGTTGGACTACGCCTGCGGCTGCTCGCTCATGATCCGACGGGATGTCGTCGAAAAGATCGGGCTTTTCGATGCGCGCTTTTTTCTTCTTTGGGAAGAGGCCGATTTTTGCCTGCGCGCCAAAAGAGCGGGCTTTCTCCTCTCTATTTGCAAAGAGGCCCTTCTCCGCCACAAGGTCTCCGCCTCTTTTGTCGGAGGAAAGCCCCAAAGCCGCTACTATTGGTGGAGAAATCGCCTGCTCTTTATTGAACTAAATGTTACGCCTGGCCCAAGAGTTGCTCTTTATATAAAGGTGCTCTTGCCGGAACTGGTCCGCCTTTATAAATTGCTGCTTCTCAAAAACCTTCACGTCTTCCTATCGCGCCTCGTGCGGCCGGGATGCGATCAAGCCGCTCGACTCCGGAAACTGCAACAGATCCGCGCCTCTCTGAAAGGAATCCGGGACTACTTTTTGCGCAGATTCGGCAAAGCCGGCATGTGCTAAACCGGCTCATAGGACGTGGTCGCAGCGAAAATTCTTGGGCTCTTTCTTGCAAAATCTCATCAGATCGTCTTCCCATTGCTTAAAGAACAGTCGCATTTCATGATTGCGCCAAAAGAATTCTTAAAGATTGCGAAACTTTTGGAAGATGGTATACAACAAAAGAGAAAGGATTTTGTGGGTCTTTATGTCATCCAAGAAGAGATTTTTTTGCTCTCTTTTTCTCCTCTCTCTGCTTATCTTTTTAGGGGGATGTGAAAAGGGACAGTTCGTCGTCAATAATGTCCCCGAAAGAGAGGCCAACGAGATCATTGTCTTTTTGGCAAATAAGGGGATTCGCGCAGAGAAGGCTCCTACCGCCGCAGGA
>Ga0156036_105_pt3 | contig 8642 bp, 10 predicted proteins | sample RifCSPlowO2_02_FD_107690 | JGI IMG/M metagenome (GOLD analysis project Ga0156036, IMG submission 107690) | Chlamydiae bacterium RIFCSPLOWO2_02_FULL_49_12
AGCGCTTGAGAGAGCGCGGATCGAGCTCTTTGAAGAGCGGGCGCAAATCTCTTCTATTCCTTTTGGGGCCGGAGTCATCGGAAAGATCGATCTCCCCTCATTTTACGAAGGTTCTCAAGATTCGAGCTCCGAGAAGGATCTGATGGCGGCCTTAAAAGAGTTGAAAAAAAGAGGAGAGCTCCTCGGCCTTGTTCTCGACTTAAGAGAAAATTCCGGAGGCTTTTTGACCCAGGCCGTCAAGGTGGCGGGTCTTTTTATCAGCAGCGGAGTTGTGGTGGTTTCAAAATATTCAAAGGGAGAAGTGCAGTATTTGCGCGATGTTGACGGTAAAGTCTATTATGACGGCCCCCTTGTGATCCTAACCTCGAGGGCGTCGGCCTCTGCGGCGGAAATTGTGGCGGCAGCCTTGCAGGATTGGGGAACGGCTCTTGTGGTGGGAGACAAGAGGACGTACGGCAAGGGGACCATTCAGTATCAAACGCTCACGGACAAGGAGGCAAAGATTTTTTTTAAAGTGACGGTCGGACGCTATTACACGGCCTCGGGGAGGTCGACCCAGATCGAGGGGGTAAAAGGAGACATCCATGTCCCGACGATCTACAGCGCCCACCAGATGGGGGAGAGATATCTCGACTATCCTCTCTCGTCGGATCGGATCTCTCCCTCCTTCATCGATCCCTTGGCCGATGTGAATGAGAGAAACAAGCTCTGGTTTCAAAGATACTATCTTCCTGCTCTTCAGAAGAAAACTTCCTATTGGAAGGAGATGATTCCCCAATTAGCAAAAAATAGCGATTACCGCTTGGCCCGAAACAGAGATTTTCAGCTTTTTTTGCGCGCTCTCAAACAGGAGGCCATCCAAGGTAATTGGGGAAGCGAAGATCTTCAGATGGACGAAGCCGTCCAAATCATAAGAGACATGATTTTGCTTCACAAAAAGAAGTTCGCGCGCACCGCTTTTCGCTCATAAAGTCTACGCATTTTCCATTGCGCAAAAAGAGTTTCCTTTCTATCCTCGGAGGTCTTTAAACGGCCAGATAGCTCAGTCGGTAGAGCAGAGGACTGAAAATCCTTGTGTCGCTGGTTCGATTCCAGTTCTGGCCACATCACCGGAGACATTTTCAGAAATGATTATGTCTTCGGCTTTTTTATTTTGTAAGTTCTTGTTTTTCTGAAGGATAAGAGCAAGCGCTGGGTTTAGCCCGCTGGTTCGATAATTTCCATCCTTAAAGATCAATTTTGTAGGAAAGATCGAACCAAGCAATTTTCTTCTGGCTTGGGGTTCTGCTTCCTGAAAATACCAGGTCAAATCTTTCAAAAGGCTCATCCCATATCGGGCATATTTCTCAAAAGCTGTATCGGCGACTTCCAATTCGTTAATCTGGATCGTCAATAATTGCAATGGACGATGTCCATTCTAGGAAGTGTCATTAACGTTAGCGCCCGCGTTTAAGATTTTCGTCATGGATTGCACTAATTCATCGCCTCTTTGCTTGATTAGTGCTTCTCCTAAAGAAAGCAAAGGTGTTGTGAGGTTGATACGATGTTCTAGTTCGGACAAGGCGCTCAATATGTCATCAAAATTTACAGGTTCAGTAAGATACATGTCGCGCATCAACTGATAATCACGTCGCAATTCAGGCAGCCTTTCAGCTCTAGGAACAAGATGAAAAGTACCGGGTTTGGCTTGAGTGTAGTTTGCCCATGAGTCACGAAAGAAAAGATTTTTCCATGACACGACTCTATTTCGGAGGTCGTGCTGATCAATAGCTTTGATTGCCTCCGAGTGATTCGCTAGTGCCACAGTATCAGCGTAATGGCGAGAGAATCTATCGCGCATCGGTTTGTCGAGCGGTCGGTGGTATTCTGCATGTAAAATTGTAGCCTTTTCCCAGAAACTTCGTTGTATCTCTAGCGCTATGACTTCACATTGACAATTGGGAAATGCTGTCGGAAAAATCTCGGCTATCCAAGGTCGTATTGTATGGTATCCGGTTGGTTGCTGATCTGTTAGAGAGCCGAACTCGAGTTTTACGGAACGTTTGATATAGGAAAGCCCTGTTGGTAGCGATGATGGGTAGTGAAAAAGAATTACCGGCGATTTGGTGTGGGAGTCTTTCAAAAACTCTAATCGCCACAGCTCATTTTTTCCTATTACGGCCAATGTCGATGCATTTAGCGCCGGCATAATTTGAGTTTGAACAGCAATTTCACATGCCTCCTCAGCTTTTTTCATCCATTTCTCAGCTTGAGTACGATTTGTAGCGGTCTCGGAAAGTCTAAGAAAAGAAGGGGATAGCGAAAGATCAATATCTTCAGAGAACCGATTGATCGCGCCAAATACTTTTGATAGCGAGGTTCCTCCCTTGAAAACGAGGTTGTCAGCAAACTCTGACTCGAATAGAATATTAAGTAACCAACATACAAAAAAATCTTTTTCTATGATTACAGGAGATAGGTTTCTCTGAATGGCAGCTTGTTCAATGTACAAGCGTCGTTCATCAGAAGGTAATTTGAAAAAGTCAAGTTTCATTTAAGTCTCCTCAGCTAGTTCCCTGAAAATGGAATGCATCCATTCCGGCGCAAATCGAATATCCTTCAGCAATTCTTGTCGTGCATCCAGTGGAATAATCCGCTTTAACTGTTCAAGTCGTTCTGCGGTGATATTTTCTTTACCTAGTTCACGGAGAGCTTGAACCAGAAGCCCACTGAGTCGCCCAGCCATCGCCATATTTTTGGGAGTTGTTCGCCGAAGCTGAATGGTTGTCGTGCCGATTTTTACCATTCGACTTGGTCCATCTGTCAGAAATACAACTTTAGCCGGAACTTGTTCAGATAGTCCTAGGATATTTGCTGCATAAGCGCCGGTTGGTTGAATGCGTGTGCAATCGCGGCCAACTAATACCTCTGCAATTTTCTCTGGAGATGGTTGAAGTTTCCCAAGGTTAGGGTGTTCTTCAGGAAAATCATAGATGCCTCTCGCGAGGCGGCGAATAGTTCCTTTTCGAACGAGTCGATGAAGAACAATATCGACAGCCTGTCGACTACCGAGGCTCAAAAAGTCTGTTGGAACAAATACAGCACCATGTCCAAAGGCGTTTATCGCCTTAAGTATTTGATAATCAATGCTTTTTTGCTGTTTCCAGTTGCTCTTCATGTAAGGAATGTTAGTATGTTTTTCTTACAAAAGCAAGGGTTGTTTATAGATTTTTATCTAATAGCATGGGCGTTGAGACCTTAAACTGCAGATAACCAACAATTTTCAGTCAAATAACGGCATTTTTTTCAGATTCAGAATGCCAAGGCCGTGATCGAGAAATTTACTATTTCTGAGTGGCCCATCGGTGGTGAACCAAGTAGCGCTCGGTTACAAATGCGCGCCAATCAGCCTCGAACGAGTCTTGGGTAACACCGAGAATTTCCTCGAAACGATCAAACCTTTGAATGAGCTTGAGAAGTGTCTCAAAGTTCCATCTTTGGACAATGAATTCAATGAGAGTGTAGGAGAAAGCATAGCCGCCAATTTCACAAAACACATCGGAGTCTAAGGTGGAAAGCATTGAAAGGGTAGGGATGCCTTGGGTTTCCCAAATTTCTGCCATATGATCAATCGACTTTGTCTTGAAGTATGCCTTGTTTGTGCCAAACTTTCCTGCTTCAAAGTTGGCAATTCCTTCATGCATCCAGATCGGTAGATCTCCTTGTGCTTTTTTGAAGATAAAAAAGTGGGTGAGTTCATGAATGGCTGCAAGGTGCATACTGTTTTGATTGTGTACAGAGTCAGGGTTGTTTGGCGAGACCATATACAATCCGGCCTTTAGCTGGGGGACATCTTTCCCATTTGACAGAGCTACGAACCAATCGCCGCTATTGGCGCCCATCCTCTCGTGAAAGGCTTGAATTGAAGGGTAAGTAAGGGTAATTTTCAAGGAATAGAGGAGGCGAAAAATCCCGTAGTATTGCCGGAGTTGCGGATGTCCCTCCATTGACAAAGGTAGACTTCGGTTGACAATCTTTTCTTGTAATCTTTTTTGAGCTCCCCTATCCTATGCAATCTAGGTTGATTTAAGGTCATATCAGGTGGTTTTCAGGACCTAATTTGTAGGACTGAAAATCCTTGTGTCGCTGGTTCGATTCCAGTTCTGGCCACATCACCGGAGACATTTTCAGAAATGATCATGTCTCCAACTTTTTCATTTTGTAACTCTTTATTTTTCTGTAAGATAAGAGCAAGAGCCGGATTTAATGCGCTGGTTCGATAATTTCCATCCTAAAACGAAACGTGAAGAGATGGTGGCATATGGAACTGCCATTGATTATTCTTAGCCGCTTCACTTTCTACTAAAAAACTTTCAAAATTCGGAAATCCAGGAAGAGCTCCCAACCTAAACATTATTTTTGTTTTTAATGAAAATTATTGCTGTAATCAACCAATCTGACTAGCTATCAATTACTTATGCACGACCATTTCGAACCTAACCCCTAAATGGTTATAACCAAACCGGAGTTGAGTCCGATTTAGTCATTGACAAAACACTTCCTCGGCAAGCTATTATTGAGTTATGAAAAGAATCTATACAGAAGTCATTGAGCACCACCTTTCATCTTGGCGACAAATGGTGTTCATCATGGGCCCCAGACAGGTTGGGAAAACAACGCTAAGCCTTACGCTGAAAAAAGGGCATAAAAATGTCTTCTATTTCAATTGGGATAATCAAAAAGACCGGGCCCTCATTCTGAAAGGATCTGATGCCATCGCAGAGGAAATCGGGCTGAGCAGACTCACTCAAGGACTCCCTATAGTCATTTTCGATGAAATTCACAAATACACTCACTGGAAAATATTCTTAAAAGGGCTTTATGACTCCTATCCAGAAAAAATACAGATCATTGTTACTGGCAGTGCTCGCATGGAGGTGTTTAACAAAGGAGGTGAAAGCCTAATGGGAAGATATTTCCCCTACCGACTCCACCCTCTCACGGTAGGCGAGATTGTAAGACCTGAAATACATGATGCAGAAATTGCCAGCGAACCTCTAGAAATTACCGATACATCTTTTGAAAAACTCCTTACGTTTGGGGGATTTCCAGATCCCTTCATCAAAGCTGAAAAACGGTTTGTCAATAAATGGCGCTCACTTAGGATCAAGCAGCTATTCGAAGATGACATGAGAGATCTGACTAGAATCCGAGAAGTGAATCAACTAGAGGTTCTATCAGAATTATTACGTCATCAAGTTGGCAGTTTTGTCAGTTATGAAAGCTTAGCAAAAAAATTACAAGTGACGGGCAAAACGGTGTGCAATTGGCTCTCTACTCTCCAAGCGCTTTATTATCTCTTTGAAATACGTCCATGGACAAAAAATGTTACCCGATCGCTCCTCAAAGAACCTAAATATTATTTATGGGATTGGTCTCTTTGTTATGAATCAGGAGCTTTAGCTGAAAATTGCATTGCATCCCATCTCCTTAAGGCGGTTCACTTTTGGACAGATACTGGACTCGGAACCTACGAACTGCACTTCATAAGAGACAAACAAAAAAGAGAAGTCGATTTTCTCGTATCTAAAAACGGTCTTCCCTGGTTTTTAGTTGAGGTAAAAAATGGAAATTCTAAAACTATCTCACCTCATTTAAAATACTTCCATAAAGAATTACAAACTGCACATGCTTTTCAAGTTGTGCTAAATTTACCATATGAACCTGTAAATTGTTTTAGCCAAACAAACCCCATTATTGTTCCAGCTAAAACATTTCTTTCCCAACTCATTTAAAAAACAATGCGGGCTAAGAGATCCGCAGCGTGCCTGGCAGAGTGTTGATGTGTTTTAAGGTTGATGAGTTCTTGGAAGGCAACAATCTTTCGAGCAATGATCGGTCGCGAACGATAGTGTTTCGTAGATTTTTTGATTGCATTTTGGGGGACAGCTGAAGATACTCTTTCCATAGAGTTGGTATTTTGTTTTGATTTGGCTAAAAAAACAAAACAGTAAGATATCAACTCTATTTTTTTCTATTACTTTTATCCTTAGAAGTTTGCCAATTCGTACATCGTTTGACCGAAGATTTCCTAGAGAAAGTGAACAAGGCCAATTTGTAAACTCCTGCTAGGTGCTCCCACACAAAGGTGTCGATAAGATTTATGACAACAGTTGCTATTGAGAAGGTGAAAACGATCGCCTTGAGTTTATCCGATCCCTCTGCGGTCAAGGAAGCTAGCAGCGCTGATAGAAGTCAAGAGAATGGATGGGATGATTTATCTATTTCATCTGGATATCCGGGCCCGCTTCTTCTGTTTGCTGAACTGCAACGGGTGTTTCCGAATGAAGCGTGGGATAGAGTTGTTTGGGATTATGTAGTGAAAATCACTCAATCCATTGAGTCAAAGCCGATTAGTAATCTCTCTCTCTTTAACGGTCTGACGGGGTGTTGTTTAGCGATTCAACAGGCCTCTTTAGACGGGACGCGGTATCAAAAAGTCCTAAAACCCTTACACGACTTCATTTTAAAACACATCGAATCTACCTATCTAGTCCCCATTAGATGCTGTTTAAAAAGAGGAGGGCCTGTCCGGATGGATCTCTATGATCTAAGGCATGGAATCGTAGGATTGGGAGTTTATTGTTTACGAAATTTTGATATCCCTTCTTTTAATTACATGGCAGGTGAAATCATCAGCACACTCATCCCTTTCACATTGCCGGCACGGGTTAATGGATACGAAGTGCCAGGATGGCACCTTGATCAAGAAGAGGCGATGAAGTACGGAGAAGAAGACTTTCCTTCTCAGCGCTATTTTAATCTCAGCATGTTGCATGGAATCACAGGCGTATTAGCTTTTTTCTCTATTGCTTTCAAGAGAGGAGTGAGGATTAGTGGGATGGAAGAGGCTATTAGGCGCATGATTTCCTGGATACAACAAAAGCGCAGAACGGTTGATGCCCTTTATTACTGGGATAAGGGTGTCTCCTTTGACGATGAAACGACAGCGAGATGCTCTCCTCTCGCATTATTAAATGAGGGGTGGGATTGTGGAACCCCGGGCGTTGCGCGCGCATTGTCTCTTGCAGGAATGGCCTTAAATGATGACGTATTAACGCACGATGCGGTGGAATCCTTCCATTCTGTTTTTGAGAAGAATCGACGTGTTGAGTTGTCTAGCGATCCTTCTTTTTCTACGGGCACTTCCGGATTATATCTGCTAACGCATCTGATGGCTCGGGATAGCAACTCTCTGTTTCTTAAGGAAAAGAGTGTTTTTTTACACGACCAGCTCCTTAAACAATTAGAGGAATATGCTGTAGATAAGGAAGGGGAAAGAGGGGGCATTTTAACAGGCATTCAGGATCTAGTGCTCACGCTTCTCTCTCCTGAAAATGGAACATTTAGCTGGCATACTCCATTCCTTATTGACTGGATCTAGGTCGATATCATCAGCGGTAAATGCCAGTTGAGATGGGGATTGGAAATTGAAATAAGGGTGAGTAAAATACCCGCGGTTCCCTCAAGTAAGCCCGGTTTATCGACTGCAACAGGCTCCTGTTGCAGGTTAAGTTCTATATCTCTAAAGCCAAAAGGGGCATCTGGATGATAAGTTGATAATAGGGTGTCTCTAAGCGCGTTTACCCAATAATTTAAGTCGCTACACCCCTCTTCTTTAGACATCTCATGCGTGAGGAGCAGTAAGCCGGATAGTCCATGGCAGAGGGCGGGGCCCGGCAAGTTCCACTTCTCTTGCGACCTAGAGAAAATCCCTCTGAAGGCCGTCAAAGCAAAATCAGTTAAAGTCGGATCATTTAGAGCCTTTCCAGCAAGAAGAAGAGTGCGCGAAATACCAGGAACGCCGTAGCACCAAGCGTCTTGAGAGTTTATTTCATAAGGTGTCCCTTTGTTCTCAACTTCCTCTTCCCATGAGACTGTAGTGGGCCATCTGATAGTTGAGTTTTTTCTAAATGCTTTACTTTGAATCCATGAGGCGATCTCTTTTATGGTCTCTTTTTGTCTGTCCAACTCAACCCCTTTTTGATAGGCGATGGAAAGAAAGGCTAGAATTCCGGTGACGCCGTGAGATAAGCCAAGGTTGAAATTACCTTTAGGGCAGCCAAATTGATCTTTCCTATTAAGGATGTCAGTAGGGGGAAGATACCATCCCGGAACGGAGTGTCCCATTACGGTAATAGGCGAGCAGAGCTCAATTAGAGTGTGGATGATTTTCTCTATTAGTTCTCGAAAGTGTGGTAGCTGCAGGTGTTCAAGGGCATAACGACCGATGCCGCAGATTCCCTGGATTAGATCATAAAGTGAGGAGGATGAAGGTGTGCCATGAGAGAGATTACTGCGGATAGGTTGTAAGTAAGCTGTCTCCACCTGTGAGATCAACAGGCTATGCAGGGTTTCAAGCATCCTTTGATAGCGCGTCCCACCATGACTTGCCTTATCAATAGAGAAGCAAATCCCTGCAAGACCGCTAAATAAAGAGAGGGAATGGCACCCTTCGGACTCCAGAAGCTCTTTGATTTTCAAAACGTAGTGATGTTCCACTTCTTCTGATATACCGAACGCACTTGAAAAATTGGATTTGGGCCGACGCGAAAGCTCTCGCGGTTCGACGATCGCCCCTCGCCCCATATTAGAAATATGGG
>Ga0156036_112_pt2 | contig 7977 bp, 4 predicted proteins | sample RifCSPlowO2_02_FD_107690 | JGI IMG/M metagenome (GOLD analysis project Ga0156036, IMG submission 107690) | Chlamydiae bacterium RIFCSPLOWO2_02_FULL_49_12
GAGTTCATTTGTATAACAAGCAAGAGGTGTGCCTGATTTTTGGAAACTTCCGCTTTAAACGCTAGGGAAGAAAGATAAAAAACTGAGTCCCAAGGACTTGAGAGTGCGTTTTGAAGGGATGGCGTGAGTTTTCATAGACAAGACAAAAGGAAAAAATATTTTTTTTCGCCCGCGGTCGGTATACAATGAAATGAGAAGATGAACCCTATCTCGACTGCACAACTTGTCGGATGCATCCAAAAAAATGTACAGTCGAGCGTTTTTGAAAAACTGCACAATCCTCGAGGACGAGATGAAAAAAGCCCTTTTAATCGGTTTTCTTTTTTTAACGTTCTCTTCTTGTGAAAAGCAAGAAGAGGAGGAAGATATTTCCGACCTCAAAACGATGGTGCAAGCTCCAAAAGATCAAAGTTCTTCTCTCCCAAAGAGAAGTTAATCCCTCCCCCGTTGGGAAAAGAGGCCCTTAAGGGCCGGGTATTTTCAAAAGACGAGTTGGGCCGAGTTCGAAACTCGGCCCAAAACCGCAAAAATTCTAGGGGCCTTAAGGCCCGAGTTAATTGTTGTTCCAATGGTATTCGGTGGAGATCTGAGAGACCATCTCATCGAGTTTGATCTGGTCCTGATATTCCTTGTAGCTGACCTCTTTTCCATCATAGTACCACGTGGTTTGAGCGATGCCGTCGATGAAATAAGTCGAGGGTCCGTGTTGCTTGTCATTTTCCCAGATGACCTCTTTTAAGACAGCTGTCCCATCGAGATAGTGGATTTCGGATCCCTGTTTTTTCCCTTTTAGATAAGAGATCTCGTAATCTTTGGTCCCGTTTTTAAAGTAAGTGCATTTTCCATGGAGCTGGCCGTCAATCCAATCTTCCGTAGCCAGAGGCTCGCCGCTTGCAGTAAAGGTCTTTCGTTCTCCATGCAGGCCGCCTCTTTTGAAATGCACGATGCTTTCAGGTATGTTATTGGGATAGAAGGACTCGCGCTTGACCATGTAGCCGCCCTTGAACTCATCCTTGGAAAGCAGGATTCCTTCGCGATCGTAGCAGATGCGGATTCCATTTCCCTTTTCTACGCGAGACTCGGTCTCATTGTTTTTTGTAAAATATTGGCCGTCCAGAAGTTCATCCTGGCTGTATTCTTCAATGCTCAAGGGCGTACCGTCGGCATACCAGAGAGTCTTTGTTACGCGGGTGGGAGAGACTTGCAGCGTTTCGCAAAGAGGCATGCCCTGGAGATCATACTGTATCTCTTTCACCTTCTCCCCTTGATTGTAGAGAAAATAGGTCTGGACGGTATGACTATTCGAAAAGGTATGAGTCGAGGCTCCATGCAGAACGCCGTTTTCGTAGGTTGAAGTGATCGTCACCCCATTGCGGAGCGTAGTAATCACCTGTCCGGGATAGTTGCCGTTATCCCAATCCTCTTTTGTAAGTGCATAGCCATATTTGTGGATATACCGCTCTGATACAACCGGTTCTTCTTTTTTGTTTTGGTTACAGCCACAGGCTAACATTCCTAAAGTTCCAAGAACCAACCATTGCTTAGCTTTCATCCCACACCTCGCGATCGATTAAATGATAAATTGTTCTGCTACCTTTCCGGTTATTGCTGCATGTTCCTGTTCGACCCTATCCATCGAGAGGGTTTTATCAGGATCTCGATAAATAAAACGGAAAGTAACGTTCTTCCTATCTTTCCCGATTTGATCACTTTTGTAAAGATCCAAAAGAGTAATTCTTTCAAGAAGAGGGGAAGAGGCAGAGAGGATTGCTTGCGTGAGTTCCCGGATGGTGACTCTATCTGAGACAGTGAGCGTCCAGTCGCGTTGGGAAGAAGGAAAGAGGGGAAGACCTGAAAAAAAGACTCTTTTCTTAAAGCAGAGAGAGAGGGCCAAAAGAGAGAGTTCCGCAAAGTATACGGGCTTTTCGATCTCCATATGCTGCAGCAGCGCAGGATGGAGCTGTCCTATAACTCCTGCGCGTTCGGTTCCCACATGGATAGAGGCTTGTCTTTTGGGATGGAAGGAAGGAAGATGGGAGGTTTTAAAGCAGGGGTCATCGAATAAGAGGCCCTCCAGAAGATTTTCGACAATCCCCTTCAGGTCCAGGAAGTCAAACTCGCGCGGCTTGGGATCAAAATGGTAGGGAGAGGATTTTCCTGCAAGGACGATGCCAACGGCGGATTCCTCTTTGTAGTCCTCCTTTTCTTTAAAATGCACTCTCCCAATCTCAAAGGAGTAGAGGTCGCTGTTTTGGTGATCGAAGTTGTGTTTGACGCAAAGAAGTAGGGAGGGAAGAAGGGAGGGGCGAAGGATCGATTGATCCATTGAGGCGGGTTTTAAGACGGGGATGAGCCGCTCTTTGTGCTCATGCAACAGTTCTGTCACGGAAGGGCTGATCAGATCGCAGGTTATCCACTCCTGCAGGCCCTCTTTCAGCAACGTGTCGCGGGTGTTTTTTTCGAGCAGGTAGGCAGCGTCGTGAGGGATTCTGGAAGTGAGGTAGCGCTCCGCCCTTAAGGGAATGTGATTAAAACCGAAGAGGCGGGCGATCTCCTCAATCAGATCGATCTCTTTCCGAATGTCGTTGCGGTAGGTCGGGATGCGGAGGCGGATCACTTCGTCTTCTTCTTGGAGGAGATCGAAGTTCAGCCTCTTGAATAAAGAGAGGAGCTCGCCTAAAGAGAGTGTTGTTCCCAATAAGGAGTTGATGCGCTCTTTGCGCACGCTCAACTCTTTAGGAAGAAATTCTCGAGAAGCGCGCACGATCTTTCCCCGTGCAATCTTTCCGCCTGCAAGTTGTTGAATATGGGCCGCGGCGAGATCTAAAGCCTGCGGGACCGCTTGAGGATCGATCCCCTTTTCAAAGCGGATGGAGGAGTCGGTGCGTAAAGAGAGCCACTTGCTCACCTTTCGGATTGCCGCGGGGTGGAAGGCGGCAGATTCGATGAGGATGCGCGTCGTTGCCGAAGAGACAGAACTCTTTTCGCCGCCCATGATTCCTGCGATGGCTAAGGGCTGGCGGGAATCGCAGATCAACAGGGCCTCTTCGGGAAGATCTCGTTCTTTTCCGTCGAGCGTGAAGAGCTGACGGTAAGGTGTTTTCGAAGAGACGAGGATTTTCTTTTTGTCGATCTTGTCCAGATCAAAGGCGTGAAGCGGCTGGCCCAGAAGGAGCATGACAAAGTTCGTCACATCGACCACATTATTGACGGAACGAAGGCCGCACTTTTCACAAAGCTCGGCAAGAGAGGAAGGGGAGGGTCCAACAGTAATGCCCTCGAGGATGCGACAGGTGTAGAGGGGACAGTTCTCGTTATCGTAAACCTCGACGTCGATCAGCTCCTCGATCGGGCGGCCCTCTTCTTGGAAAAGGAGCTTCGGAAATTTGACGGGAAGATCGAGCAGGGCTCCCAATTCCCGAGCAATGCCCAAGAAGCTCATGCAATGTCCCAGATTGGGAGTTAAACTGATGTCAAAGACCGTCTCTTTAAAAGCGTGTTCGATTCCTTCCACTTCCAGGCCGGCAAGTGTCAAAACTTCCGCTACCTTATTTTCGGAGAGAGTTAAGGGTAAAAGTTCTTTTAAGGCTGAAAGGGGGACTTTCATAAAAAACAAAATCCGGTATGTTATACATATTTACTCGACTTTATAGCATAGAGGCAAGGTTCGCTCCAAAGGTTTTTATGGCTCCCAATCCTCCGCGATGGCTCTTGCAATCGCTCATTTTAAGTCTGGCGCTCAACATAGGACTCTTTGTTGCCCTTCTCCTTGTTGCTTCGAGAGGAAGCGATCTTCCCGCTCCTCCGTCTCCCGCCATGCGAGAGACCGCGCGGCCTTTGACCAACCACCAGCTGCTCGAGCAGTACATGCAAGCTTCCTACTTCCAGCTCCTCACTCTCTTAACCGATGATGAACTTGTGGAAGAAGGGTATGCCAAAAGAGATCTGGCTTTAGGAGCGCTTGTCACCTTTTATCACCTGCATCTGGAACGAGCTCTGGGCAACCTCTCTCTTCAAAAGAGGAGGATTTTGATTGCACATCCCCAAAGAGAGGAAAAGATTCCCTTTGATCTCTTCCCCGGTCTGGAAGAGTGTCACTATCAGGCGCTTCTCCACTTTCTGCAGACAGAAAAGTGGCCCTTTACTCCATTTGGTCTTTTCCAGCTCATCAAGCGCAGCCAACCCTTTCCCGATCCTACGCTGATCGAAGCCTTTTCCCATTCTGCGGAGTTGCAATCGCTCATCACACTCTTTAAGGAGTCGGGGATGCAGATTGCCCTCGGCCCTTTGGTTCAAATGATCACGCAGGGAGACTGGGAGATCCTTCAGAACTTTTACTCCCAGCAGCGCCTCCTTCCCGATCTGACCCCGCAGCGCCGCCGCACCCTTATCCTGGAATATCTGAAAGAGCGCTCCCCTTTAGCTGCGCGCATCTTCATTGAAGCGGATGCTGACTTTGCCTCTAAGAGACTCTCCGATGAGCAGATTCTTCTTCTCTTCGACCTCTACCCTGCGCAGACCTCTTTTCTTGAAGCCTTTGCCAAACAGATCCTCATAAGTCCAAGGTCGGATAGCGTCTGGAAGAGGGCCTCTTCCACGCTCGGCAAAGCTCTTCCTTCCTCGGAGCAGCCGGAAGAAATTCTCAAGGCGGACGACACCTACACGGTTCAGGAGGGCGACTCGCTTTGGAAGATCGCCCGCAAGTGCCGCACTACCGTCGATGCCCTCAAGGAAAGCAACCATCTCGAGAGCGATCGCCTCCGTCCCAACATGATTCTTAAGCTCACGCCTCCGCGCTCTTGATCGGCTAAGGGACTTCATCTACTCCGCCTCTATGCCATGGGCCACACTTGAGGAGGCGTTTCGAGGTGAGCCATAGGCCTTTAGCTGGGCCATGTTTTTGTACGGCTTCGATGCCGTACTCGGAACAGCTTGGATAGAAGCGGCAACGGTTTCCGAGAAGAGGACTGACAATCCATTGATAGAGCTTCATCAAAAAGAGAAGAAAAGAGCGCATCATGGCAGTAGCAAGCATACCATCCTTGACATTTATCTCGACTTGTACATTTTTTGACGCCGTCTTTCGGGAGAGCGGCTGTCAAAAAATGTACAAAGTCGAGATTTATACCAAAACAACTTCAAAAATCTAAAACTCAGAGGTGACGGTGAGCGCTTTTTCGATTCTCTTTTTCTCTATGACGGCTCTTTTCACCCCCCTCTCTTCCGACGGTGCTGAAGATCCTTGTTCCCGCTCTTTTCGAAAGGATAGTCTCTTCCCGCTTGCCTTCGAGAGCGTCGATCCCCTATCGGGAGAGTATTGTCTTTCCAAGACCGATATTGAAATTGTCGGGGCGGAACCTCTTTTTTTAAAACGCTGCTATCGGAGCGGGCAGAGTGGAGGATGGAGCTTTTTTCCTCCCTTGAAGCGACCGCAGAGCGATCCCCATCTTAAAGAAAAGAGGCTCTTAAACGGCAATCGCCTCTTCTGTGAATATGATGAGGCCGATCGTCTTGTGCGCCTCTATACGACGGCTCCCGATCCTGGCAAAATCTATGCTGTTGCCCTCTTTCACTATCTCGATGGAGAGGAAGGCTCTTTTGACGTTGAAACAAGCGATAATAGAGTGTTGGCATACCGATCTGAGAAGACAAGAGAGGGTGATTTTCTTTTAAGTGAGATAGGAGCTAAAGAGAGCGTAAAAGAGAAGATCTTTTACGATCCTCTGCAAGAAAAGAGAAGCCCGCTCTTAAGCTCCTATGACCTCACAGGAGGAAGAGGGAGGAGGGTGGCATATGATCATAAGCGCTACCTTGCTTATGAAAAAAGAGAACTCAAAAAAAATCCTTTCTATCATCGCGTCATAGCTCTGCAAGAACCTGTGGGGAATGACGGCTCATGGATTGCCACGAAGCGTTTTTCCTATGAGAGCAATGAGAACGGTGCAATCACCGAAGTGCGCGATGCCTATGGAAACTTGACTAAGTATTTCTACACTCCCCGCCGGCTCCTTCAGAGTGTCGAATATTATCAGAATAGAGAAGGAGTGCAGAGGCTCTGTTATACTGAGAAATTTATCTTTGGAAAGGAAGAAGAGAGCTCGCCTCGACTTAAGAGACTTTGCGAGGCCGCCTTTCGAAAGTGCGGCTGCCAAATCGGAATGAATTTGTCAGGAAGGGTAAATTTAACCCTTCCTTCAAAATTACTTCCGGCCTTGCAGCTGCCTTCTCGAAATTCGGCTGTCGCAAATTGTACACATTCGAGCTTGCCTCTTTTGGGCAAGATCCTAAGTGACAATGAAGGCAGAGAGATCTTCTCGTGGCAATTTTTTTATGATGAGAGGGGAAATAGGATTGAAGAGAGAGTCAGTGGAAGGCTCTCAGGAGAAAAAGAGGGCTTTGTTTTCGAAACCTTTTCCACTCTCTTTAGTTTTGAAGAAAGCACCTCTTTCTTGAAAGAAGAGAGGGATGAAGAAGGGCGCTCTTTTTCTTATCTCTATCTTCCGGGAACAGATCGTTTGCTCGCAAAGTTTTTTTCTTTTCAAAACACGATCAAAATCCGCCATTTTTATGAGTATGATGCGGATCACATCCTTATCCGGGAGATCGTCGACGACGGGCGTTCTTTGGATAAAGAGGAGTTGTTAGGGGTGACGCAGCGCACCGTTCGCACTTTCACTCCTAGACAAGAGCAGCCTTTCCTTCATCTTCCTGAAACGATCACTGAGAGCTATCTCGACCTGAAGACAAAAGAAGAGGTCATGCTTCAAAAAAGGCGCCTTACCTACTCCGACCGGGGGAAGGTGGGTTGCGAAGAGGTCTATGATGCGAACGGAATCCGGCGCTACACTCTGCATAAAGAGTATGACAGTTGGGGGCGGTTGACAAAAGAGACGAACGCTCTTGGGCAGGAGGCGTGTTATGAATGGGATATTTTTGGCAATCTCATCAAAGAAAAAGACTTTAGCGGACGCCTAACGACGAAAAGAATCTATGACTCCTCCAATCGCCTGGTGCGTGAGGAAAAGAGCGGAGATGACGGCCTCTTGCATGAGACGCTGCACTTTTATGATTTCTTGCACAATAAAACGGGGACGAGCGATTCCTTTGGCAATGAGTTCTCCTTAGTGCGCGACTGCTTCGGCGATCAGGCGGAAAGCCGGTTATCACCTGTTTTCTCCCCCTCGGGGGAACCTGAGGTCCTTATGAAGAGGCGCGAGGATGATGGAACGGAAGGGAGATGCATCTATGACAAAAGAGGGAATTTGAAAAAAAAGGTTTTCCAAGACGGTTCATATTTTCTCTATATCAACGATGAACAGGAGCGCATAACGGTAAAGGAGCTCTACGCTTCCTCCGGAGAAAAGCTCTCCGAGGAGCTCTTTCATTACAACGCTTTTCATCTCCTTTCCAAAACCGATGCTGAAGGCGGGGTTATAACCTATGAATATGATGGCGCCGGAAGAAAAAGTGCAGAAGAAGAGGGGAAGAGACGGGTGGAGTTTTCCTACGATGAGCTGGGGAGGATGACTTCTGTTCGGACAAGCGCCGGCGAGCATACTCTTGTTGTCTTCAAACAATATGACCTGCTGGATCGTCTCATGGAAGAGAGAACCGAAGAGGGAAAGGGAAGAGTTTTAAACAAGACTTGTTATGCCTACGACGCTTCGGGCAACCGAAACGCTATCACTCGTTTCATTGATGGAAGAGCTGCCACGGAGCGCTTCTTCTATGACAGCTTGGGGCGTTTAACTGAAAAGATTGATCCCGAGGGGGGCTTGACGCGCATCACGTACGAGGAATCTTATTACAACGCATCGGGGCAAAAGGTCCTGCAAGAGACCATCACCGATCCCTCGGGGTGTAAAATAATCAAAAGAGGCGATGCGCTCGGACGTCTCGTCTCATTGCAAAAAGTCGATGCTCAAGGAACGCTTCTTTCGGATGAAGAGTTTTTCTATCAGGGAAAGGAGTGGCTCT
>Ga0156036_116_pt2 | contig 7363 bp, 7 predicted proteins | sample RifCSPlowO2_02_FD_107690 | JGI IMG/M metagenome (GOLD analysis project Ga0156036, IMG submission 107690) | Chlamydiae bacterium RIFCSPLOWO2_02_FULL_49_12
CTCATCGCCGGATGTACTCCTCTCTCTCCTCTTGTGCTGACGCTTTTTTCTCTCTTTGCCGTCGCGCTCATCGTTCAGGGGACGCTGTTTGCCCTTCCGCAAGGGATATTGGGCTGGGGAGTCAAGGGGGCTAACACATATGAACTTGCCTCCCATATAGGCGATGAGAAACATAAACTCACCGGGATTTTAAAAGGACTCTCGGGGTTTTTGTCGGTTGTGGAAGGAGTGACCTGGGTCGTGGCCGGCGTGTTGCTGGCAGCCGGGATCATCCCGGGCTTTACACCCTTTCTGACGATTTTTCTCTTCTACGTCATCTTTAACGTCTCGTTTTGCTATACTGTGGCGACGGGAGCAAGAGATTATCTCCGCCATAGCCATTTCCGAAACAAACTTTTAGAGTTGACGCAGAATCAAAAGGGAGGAAAAGAAGAGTACGGTCAAGCCTTGAATTTTTTGCGCAAGAAACTCGTTTTGGATCTCTCCAGTACGAAACCGGAAGAGAAAGGCAAAAAGTCCTATTTAAAGAGAACGCAAGAGGAGTTAATCCAAAAGGCGGCGCGCAAGCTCTACCGTTTCAAAGAAAACGGAGGGGCGGTTGAAGAGTTAACAGAGATCGAGCGTTTGATGGAAAATCTAAAGACCCAGCAGGGCGAAAGGAGTTTGCTCGAAGCTCAGGCTTTTGTGGAAAAGGTCTTAAATCAAAACCAGACCTTGCGTGTTCTGGATAGCTTATCTATTGTCTTGGGAGCAGTTGGAGCCGTCGTAGGAACGTTTCTCTCAATCGGCATCGGCGCTGTTGCCGGAGAGCTGTGGGGCGCCGTCTCCGATTGGATCCTCTGGATGGCGTTGAATGCCGTCTTCTTATGCCTTGACGTCGAAGCGCTTGGAGACAAGACGGGTTCTTTATTTCACACCGCGAAATTTCAAGAGAAGCTCCAAGAGGAGCTCAAGGCATACGCGATTTGGAACAACCCTCCCCTATCTCCGTCTTGCTGTTCTTAATCTGATCAGATGCGTCCAATGGTGGCCACCATCACGGCTTTGATGGTATGCATGCGATTTTCCGCCTGATCGAAGACCTTGGAATGGCGGCTTCTAAAGACCTGGTCGGTCACTTCCATCTCTTTTAGGCCGAATTTGTCAAAGACGTCCTTTCCGACAACGGTCTGAGTGTCATGAAAGGAAGGAAGGCAGTGAAGGAAGAGGAGATCCGGGTTGCGGCTCATCCGGAGCATCTCTAAAGTGACCTGATAGGGTTTTAAGAGCTGAATGCGACGCTCAAATTCGCTCTCCTCTCCCATCGAGACCCAGACGTCCGTATAGACGACATCTGCTTGAGGGAGCGCTTGTTCTGCCTTTTCATGAAGCTCGATTTTGCATCCCGTCTCTTTGGCGATGGCAAGAGCGTCTGCAATAAACTCTTTGTCCGGATGGAGCTCTTTGGGCGCCAGGGCGACAAAGTGCAGGCCCATCTTGGCCGAGCCGATCATCAAAGAGCGGCCCATGTTGTTTCTGGCATCGCCGACGTAGACCATCTTGACGTGGTGAAGGGGCTTGGCGACATGCTCTTTGATGGTCAACAAGTCTGCAAGGATCTGTGTCGGGTGGTAGGAGTCGGTCAGGCCGTTCCAGACGGGAACTCCGGCGTGCTTGGCAAAAAGTTCTACGGTCTCTTGTTTAAAGCCCCGAAACTCAATGCCGTCGTAGTAGCGGCCTAAAACCTTTGCCGTATCTTCGATCGACTCCTTTTTCCCGATGTGGCTCTCTGAGAGAAAGGTGACGTTTGCCCCCTCGTCAAAAGCGGCCACTTCAAAGGCGCAGCGCGTGCGCGTCGAGGCCTTTTCAAAGATGAGAACGATGGTTTTTCCCAAGAGGAGATCGCCTTTCACTCCTTGCAATTTCTTGTGTTTAAGGGAGAGGGAGAGATCGAGCAGATATTCGATCTCTCTTGGAGTAAAGTCTTTAAGAGTCAGTAAACTTCTTCCCAGAAGATTGATGGGCATCTTGTCCTCATTGTTAATAGTAGCTTGGTTTTTTTGCCTCTTTGGTGATCAGTGTGCCGGAGGTCCCTTTCAGGAGCGCTTCTCCTTGAAAGAGATTTCCGATCACGGCGGTTTTTTGTGTCTTTTCGACAAAATCGCAGGCGGCCTGCACTTTCGGCCACATTGATCCCTTGGCAAACTCCATGCTGGTGAGAGTGGCAGGAGAGATCGTTTTGATCACGCGCTCCTTGTCCGTACCCCAGTTTTCATAGACCCCGTCGACGTCTGTCAGGATGAGCAAGTGATCGACCTTTAGGTACAAGGCGGCAAGAGCGGAGGCGCGATCCTTGTCAATGACCGCTTCGCTCCCTTCCAGGCGTTTGCCGTTGCGGGTCACGGGAACGCCTCCGCCTCCACATAGGATGACGACATTGCCCGCTTCCACTAAAGTATGCGCCGCCTTCCACTCCACAATCTCTTTGGGGGCGGGCGAGGGGACGACGCGGCGGTAGAATTTTCCGTCGGGAGCGACGTCCCACCCCTTTTCCTTTGCCAGCTGAAAGGCCGTCTCCTTGTCGTAGACCGGTCCGATGGGTTTTGTGGGTGTTTTAAACGCAGGATCTTCCTTGTCGACGATGACTTGCGTCAGAAGCGTGACGGCATTTTTAACGCCGGCGTTGTAGAGGGCGTTTTGGAGAAGGTAGCCGATCATGCCCTGAGACTCGGCGACAAGAACGTCCAATGTGTAGGAGGGAACCTCTTTGTAGGCGTGCGACATCAAGGAGATCAGCCCCACCTGGGGGCCGTTGCCATGGCAGAGGATGACCTGGTTGGTTTTGGTGAGAGAGGCGATGACTTCTGCGGCGTGTTTGATGTTGTTAAGCTGAGTCTCTTGAGCTAAAGATTGTCCGCGTTGGATGAGAGCGTTGCCGCCGAGCGCAAGCAAAATTTTCATCATAGAGGCTCCCGTTCGATGGGACAGGACATGCAGCGCGACCCGCCCCGCCCCCTGCCCAGTTCCGATCCCACCAGCTCCAGCACTTCAAATCCCTTGGAGCGAAGCAAAGAGTTGGTCCGTTCATTGCAGGCATAGCCGATCACCTTTCCCGGGGCGATGGCAAGCAAATTGCTGGCGTCCATCCATTGCTCTCTCAACTGGACGATCTCATTTTCGATGTCTCCGATGCTGATAAAGCGCACATTGCTGATTTTTAGAGCGCGTTGCAGGGCGGTTTGAAGGTTCATCTCTTCGGAGATGAGCAAGTCCTTGGTATTGCGAGGCTGAATGGTAAAGGTTCTGGGAGCAAAGTCTTTAAAGGCAACGCAGAAGGCGTCGTGATCGATCATGGTCATGACCGTGTCCAAGTGCATGCAGGCGCGTTTTTTTGGCAGCTCGACTAAAACCACGCGATCGATAGCGCTTTTTGCAAAGAGGCGCAAGGTCAAAGTTTCGATGGCCTGGATACTGGTTCTTTCGCTGTAGCCGATCATCAAACAATTTTTATTAAGGACAAAGACATCTCCCCCTTCGACCGGCGAGCAGTCCTTTTCCGTTCCGTCGTACCAAATCTCGAGGTTTTCCGAAGCAAAGAGGGGGTGGTGCTTATAGACTGCAGCCGTGGAGATGCACTCTCCTCGTCTCACCTTGTACTGCATCCGATTGATCGAGACGCCGTTTCCGATCCAGCAGGAGGGATCTCTTGTGAAATACTGGTTGGGAAGAGGAGGAAGCAAAAACTCATCTCGGTGGCCGACGGCGAAGATCAGCCCCTTTCTTTTAAAATGCGCCTCGCGAAGGGTTAAGCCGGCCATCATGTGATAGGTCAATTGCTTGGCTTCGAGCTCCATCAAGAAATGAGAGAGATCCTGAACAAAGGGAAGTTCGAAGTTGTAACTGGCAAGGATGCGCTCGACGACCCATTTCCGAGCTTTTTCGATCTTTAACGTCTCTTCAAGGAGTTCGTCCAGGTAGAGGACTTCGACTCCGTTTTCTTTTAAAATAGCTGCAAAATGGTCATGTTCTTTTTCCGCTTCCTTGATAAAGAGGATGTCGTCAAATAAAAAGGCGTGGCAATTTTCCGGAGTCAAGCGCTCAATGGCGATTTTTGGATGGCTAAGGAGGACTTTTTTAAGCTTGCCGATTTCAGAAGTAATGAAAGCCATACTCTCGCTCCATGCAATGTGTTCATCTCGACTTTGCAACTTTTTTGAGTAGACGTCCTCGAGATATTTGCTCTCGGACGTTCGACAATAAGGCAAACGTCCGAGAGCAAGTCCAAAAAGTTTCAAAGTCGAGTTAATTCTTTTTTTAGATCTTTTTTCCTTTGGGGTCAAATGTAAAAACGGTTTACAATATGGATTGTTCTTTGATGACGAGGCTTGTTATGAGTAGAGATTTCTTTGAAAAGAGAGCGCCGTCCATGGCCTTTCCTTTCTATCCTTTCTCAGTGCCGCATCATCACTTCCATTGTCTCCCGACCTAATTTCTTTAGCTCTTTTAAATTAATTTTTTAAATTAGGATGTTTTATGATTTCATGGTTATTTTTTTCTTTAATGGGAGGATTTGGAATCGTCTATCTCCTGATCGGGAGAAGAGAGGCAAAGAGGGTCCAAGGCAATGACGCGTACTTTTTAGGCGGACGCTCCCTGGGCATTTTTTCATTGGCCTTAACGCTGTATGCGACGCAGTTTGGTGGAGGTACCCTTATGGGAGCTGCAGAGGAGGCCTATGCAAAGGGATGGATTGTGCTCCTTTATCCCTTAGGGGTGTCTCTTGGCTTTTTGGCTCTTGCGGTAGGATTTGGAGCAAAACTGAGAAGCTGGGGGCTCACAACCGTTGCTGAGCTTTTTGAAAAGGCCTACGGTTCAAAAAAGTTGCGAAAGCTCGTCTCGCTCATTTCGATGGGAACGATGTTTTTCATTCTCGTCGGCCAAGGAGTGGCGGCGCGCAAGTTATTCGGAGCTCTGGGCGTCGATACTCCCTACCTTTTTTTGGGTTTTTGGACCCTGCTCATTCTCTACACTGTGGCAGGAGGACTCAAGGCCGTCGTTTACACCGATGCGATTAAGGCGCTCTTTATTCTCGGCGTTCTGGTCGTGGTGGCCCTCTTTGCAACGGGGGGGCTTGCAGGAGCGTCTCTTGCGCCTCGGCCTCTGGAGGCGGCTTCCGCCCCCCTTCCTTGGGTGGGCTGGCTCTTGATGCCTCTTCTTTTTATGCTCTTTGAGCAAGACACGGCGCAGCGCTGTTTTGCCGCCAAGTCTGCTCGGGCAGTCACGGTCTCCGGGGTCCTTGCGGCCGTCTTACTGTTTTTGAGCAGCGGTTTTGGGATTGCTTTTGGGATTGTGGCCGGCCGCCTGGGTCTGCCGATGACAGCCTCCAAGGGGATCCTCATCGAAGTTGTGGAGCATCTCACCTCTCCTGTGGTCTCCACTTTTTTTGCCGTTGCCATTGTGATGGTGATCCTCTCCACGGCAGACTCCCTTCTCTGTTCGGTTGCCTCCAATCTCGTCTTTGACTTTCCCGTTTCGAATGGAATTCAAGAGAAGAAAAGGGTCTTTCTTTCGCAAGCCCTAACCTTTCTCATCGGGGTTGCCGCGATGAGCTGCTCTCTTTTTTTCGACAGAATCCTTCCCCTTCTCATTCAATCCTACGAATTTTCCGTCTGCACTCTGGTCGTTCCGGTTGTCATGGCGCTCTTCTTAAAGCGTCCCCGCCTGGCCGCCGCACTCGCTGCGATGTCAGCGGGAGCTTTAGGATTTTTCCTCTTTCGCCTCTGGGAGTCTCCCATCCCCGGGGAAATTGCCGCTATGGCGCTCTCTTTGGCGGCCTTCACCTGCGTCCACGCCTTCCTTGCAAGACGGAAAGCGGCATGGGCAAGAGGAGCTTGAACTCGACCCCTTTCCTTATCGTGTTTTCAACCCGGTCTTTTTGATTTGTCCACAAGTCGACGGTTTTTACAGAGACTTCCATGATAGGATCGATCCTTGTTTTCGAGCTTGATCTTCTTCACCGGAGTAGATGATTTTTCCCGAGCCTGGAGCGACCCCAGCCCATTCACACCATTTCTCTAAAGTACCGAACATCTCAGATTGCACTGTGGCGGAGGATTTAATTTCGATGGGGATGAGCCGAGATCCTTCTTCGAGCAAACAATCGACCTCATTTCCTAACTTGTCTCGCCAAAAATAGACATTGGGAGGGAACCCTTGATGGTAACATTTTTTAAAAAAATCGGAGATGATCATAGACTCAAATAGACCGCCTCTTAAGTAATGATCATAAACATCGTCAGAATTTGTAAGTCGCAGCAGATTACAAACCAACGAAGTATCGTAAAAATACAGTTTGGGCGTCTTTACGACCCTTTTGTTAAAATTTGCATGATGGGGTTGCAAAAGGAAGATGATGTAAGAAGCTTCCAAGACAGATAGCCAAGATTTCACTGTGGGAAGAGAAATCCCTGCATCTTTTGATAAATCCGTGAAGTCGAGAAGTTGTCCTACTCTAGCTGCACAAAGCCGCATAAATTTCTGAAATTCTAAAAGAGAGGTGATTTTTAGCACATCGCGCACATCGCGCTCTACATAGGTGCGAATATAGCTTTCGGCGAAAATAATCGGATCAGCATGATGCTGGTACACACGGGGATAGCATCCTTGAAAAATAGCTTCTTCAGCGATTTTTGGCAATTCACAAGCACCCTTGAGCTCCTCGATGGAAAGGGGAAGGAGTGTTGTGATTGCCACGCGACCGGCCAGAGTTTGACTGACGTGTTGATTTAACAGAATATTTTGAGAGCTCGTGATGACAAAGCGACCCAGAGCTTGATGTTGGTCAACTTCAAGTTGAACATAGGAAAGGAGCTTGGGTGTTTTTTGAATTTCATCTAAAATTATCCCTTCCTCTTCTCGAAATCTCATCAGGAATCCTTTGGGATCTTCGATGGCAAACTCTTGCTCTTCAAACGATTCTAAGTTTACATAGCGATAGTTAGGAAATAAGGTGCGCGCCAAAGTAGTTTTTCCTGACTGGCGAGGTCCGAATAAGGCCAACACAGGAAACTGGTTCCTAAGCTGCAATAATTTTTTCTCTAAAGTGCGTTTAAACATGCCGTGCTCTCCTATGGACAATTCTAGAATAGTAGATTTAAAATTGTCCACACATTAGGTAAGCTTTTTATTGTTAATGAGATATAAGACGACTAAGGTATATGGTAGCGGCATTCGGAGCGAGAAGGATGGCCCGATGTCACCAACCATTTTTAACTCGACTTTGGTTGAACGTCCGAGGACAAATAGACTAGTGCTCTGTCAACATTCAAATTGCGGATGCGCTAGCGCGAAAGCTGCCGAATTTCAACGATCGCAAGTGCCTTAG
>Ga0156036_136_pt1 | contig 6175 bp, 7 predicted proteins | sample RifCSPlowO2_02_FD_107690 | JGI IMG/M metagenome (GOLD analysis project Ga0156036, IMG submission 107690) | Chlamydiae bacterium RIFCSPLOWO2_02_FULL_49_12
CGGTCTTATAGACATTACGTAAACGATGAGCTTCATCAATGACGATGAGATCCCATTGAACAGATTTGATAAAGTCAGCTTTATTGCGAGCGAAGGAATAAGAGCAAATAACGATTTCAGAAATATCAAAGGGATTGCATTCGCCCACTTTGATGGCTTTTTTAAAAGAGGAGGTTTCCAAGATGATGGAAGGGAGGTAAAATTTCTCCTGAAGCTCTTGATGCCACTGCTTCCGAAGACTAGAAGGAAGAATAATTAAAAGCTTTCGCTTCCGCTCAGCCCATTTCTGAGAGAGGACAATCCCGGCTTCAATGGTTTTTCCAAGTCCCACTTCATCAGCAAGAATGGCGCCTTTTGAAAGGGGGGAGCGAAAAGCAAATAATGCTGCGTCTACTTGGTGAGGGTTTAGATCGACCTGAGAATCCATTAAAGCTGCTGTAAAACGTTCTACGCTATCGGATGGGCGTCGTCGGAGCAATTCATGAGCAAAAAGCTTTGCATGGTAGTCTGTAATCATACGAGCACACCATTAGCTGCAAGCCGGTAGGAACAAAGACTGCAAGAGGGATTGGATTCCGGGGGCTTTTCTGTATTTAGGGTAGAGTGAATCTCAAGTAATTTTTGTTCAACCCAGGTATCATTGCCAAGATATGGGATGACCGAGATCTCAAATTTTAGGCACTCTCCAAATTCGGGAACGTCCTTCTTTCCATTGCAATAAACAAAATAGCCCGTGGGAGAAACTTGAAAACCATTTTGTCTAAAAAGCCATTGGTAAATCTCCATTTGCCTTTTGTAGTTTATTTGCCAATCGGCATCTAAATTGATTTCGCCTGCTTTACTCGTTGCCTTATAATCGACTATGATCAGTTCTCCAGCGGGAGTGATCCAAACGTCATCAATAGCCCCCATTACTAAAAAACGAGTCGGTTCATGCAGATAAGAAATCCCCTTTTGGTTTTTTCGCCAATCCTCCAATTTTTCATGCTGAAAAGGGATTGCATCAATTTTGTGATTGAGCATCAGAGGATGAGCTTCACCTTTTGCACGGTAGAGATCGAATTCCTTTTTAAGAAGATGATCAACTGCAGAGTTCAGATTGAATGGAAAACCACTTGGTTGAGGAACTCCTAGTTTACGATCGAGGTAAAAGCAAAATGGACATTCGCAAAAAAGCTCGATCTTGGAACGACTTAATTTAAATGGTTTAATATCAGATGGATCGTAGTTCTTTCTTTTCATATTTATCACATGTAATTAATTGAATAATTCTTGAGAAAGAATAACATAAATATAAACAGAATGCAATCAAAGCATTATTTTAATACGAACAAGAAACAGAAAATATCGACATATTTTAAATTCTAAGCTAAAATTCGAAAAATTAATTTTCTATGAAAACATCAATGGCTAACCCTATCGCCTCATTTTCTTCTGGTGATAAGTGTTTTTTATTCTCAAGACTTCCTTTTTGGGAATTAAGGGATCACCTTCCCCTTGAAATTTGGCCTGGAGTCCATTTTGTTCAAACACCTAAGCATGCTCTCAAACAGAGTTCATTGCCCGATGCTCCAAAAGAAGAACATATGGCTTGGTCTGGGTGGGTTTATCCAGGGTATGGACTTCCAGGGATAAACGTATGGGATATCTGCATTAAAATTGACCATGAGGCAAAGATACCAGCTGAATCAAAAAATCTGTGGTTTTGGATGGCCGTTGCTGCCCTCTTCATAGTTAAACCTCTTTTTATAAGCGTTTCAGGTGCGTTCACTTACGGAGATCGAAAAACTGGGTTTTTAGGAAAAAATACTGAAAGGCTTGATTATAGATCTAATATTTGTCTAGAAGGGCAAAGAAAGCCATTTCAAGGTCAGGAAGTACTTTCTTTCAAAATAGAAGACTTCACCCTAGCAAAACATATTTTCCCTTCTTTGATCAGGATTATTAATTCTCAAAAGACATCTCCAAGAGAATGCCATAATCTAAGCACCTTTCTTCAAGCTGCATTTTGGGAAAGACTAAATTATTCAAGCTCGATATTTTCCAAATTATTTCCATTCATTGATTCGTTTACTGGTAACCCTCCTAGCAACCATTCCAAAAAAATCTCCGAAAGAGCGGGAAACTTTTTATCAGAAACTCGGTTATGGAACAGCAAAGGAGTCTTAGCAAAGGAAGCAATAAAATCTCGAACACAATTTATCTGGGAAATCCATCGGTATCCAGAACTTCATGGACATTTTAAAGAACCTTTCTCAATGACTTCCGATCAATCAAGAGAGCCTCAGCTTTATGCTCATTTTGATAAGGACTTATTCGACCTATTTGAAATCAGCCGTCTACTGCTTTTAAAGATGCTGCTTCTTGATGATACAGATTTACACGCCTATTCTCAGATACCGATCCCAAAAATGGCGCTAGCTCCCAATGATGAGAGAGCAAAGATCCTTAACAAAGAACGTGATTTATCAGCCCAATCATTTTTTGCTCGAAGTTTTAAATGTCCAACAGGGCTATCGAGTAATTTTGATTTACTCCCCAAACCAGAACTTCAGAACTAAGGCCTTCAATTCTTTAAAAGAGCTACGAACTACGCTCATCCAAAAAGTAACCAAAAGGCTTCTTGAGTACTTTGGCTATCTTCTCCAACGTCTCCAGTGTAGGCAATGACTGACCTGTCTCATAGCGGGAGATGCTCTTTTGCATGATGTCGGTAACTTTCGCAAGCTCCGCTTGAGTCATATCCATCTCGACGCGGGCGAGCTTGATTTTTTTTCCTAGTTTTTTTGCATCCATATGAAGTAATTGCTTGTCATAAATATACCCTCAAGGGTATATTTTAGTCTTTACAGTGGTAATACAGGTCGTTTTAGGTGAAGCATATTACCGCTTTCAAATAAAGACAAGAGCTATGGAATCATCAGCCAAGATGGAAGCGCATTTACCGGAAGAGCTCTGTATGAGCTTGGATTGGCAAAGCAATCCGGCTTCCAAGAGGCTTCTCGATGCCATTGTGGCCGGTCTTGTCGAGGAATATATCCAAACGGCTAAAGAACATCCCGAATTATTTTCCAAAGATTAGGAGGCCCCTATGAGAGTTGCCGTCTATGCGCGCTACTCGTCTGAGAATCAAAGCGAAAAGAGTATCGACGATCAAGTGCGCGTCTGTCGCAAGTACGCGAATGAACATGATCTGATTTTTGATGAAAGACATATCTATGCCGATGAGGCGATATCAGGCTCGATTCATAATCGGCCGGGGCTTTTGGCGCTTGAGAGGGCTATGGAGAACAAGGAGTTCGATGCCGTAGCTGTGGATGATCTCTCGAGGCTGTCGAGGAGCAATCATCAGATGCTGACTTTAGTCAACAAGTTCGCCTTCTTTCAGGTGAAGATCATCTCGGTTTCGGATGGGATCATCACCGATGACGATAACTCGAAGCTGGGTATTCATATTAGGGGGCTGATCAATGAACTCTATCTGGACGATTTGAAGAAGAAGACAATGCGGGGCTTGGAGGGGCAGAAACTGAGGGGTTACAGTACGGGAGAGAGCGTCTATGGGTATAAATCCCATCCTGTTGGGGAATTGAGGCTGAATAAGAAGGGGCAGCCCAAATATGAAGGGATGGTTCACAAAATTTATGAAGAAGAGGCGGATATCGTCAGGAGGATTTTTAGGGAGTTTGCTGCAGGGATGAGTATCAATGCATTAGTTGCTAGACTCAATGAGGAGAAAATCTCAACGAAACGCAGTGGAAGATGGAATTGCTCGACGGTGAGCCGCATTTTGAAGAATGAGAAATATATGGGGGTCTGGACGTGGAGAAAATTCAAAAATGTCCGAGATCCGAATTCCGGTAGGCGCAAGCAAATTCCAAGGGATGAAAAGGAACAGGTGTCGACAGTGAGAGAAGAGCTGGCCCTAATCGATAAGGAAACCTGGGAGAAGGCTCAAATGAGATGGAAGGAGATAGATGGTGCCTGGCCGACGAAAGGAGGGCTTAATGGGCCTCAAAAGAGTTATGTCCATGGCAACCCAACCCATCTTCTGTCGGGACTATTGAAATGCAAATGCTGCGGAGGCGCAATGGTCCAGATCAGCGGGAAAGGAAGCGGGTACTATGGCTGCTACAATAACAAGCGCAAGAGCTGCAGCAACAAGCTGATGATCTCGCGGAAGCGACTGGAGGAGATCTTGATCGGATCACTGAAAGAAAAGTTTTTGACGGTGGAGAATTTGAAGTACGTCTACGAGAATGTGGAAAAGGCGATTGCCAAGACACTCCATGAGGTGCCGGAAGAGGTGAAAAAGAAGAAAAATCAGTGGGAGAAAGTGCAGGCCGAGTTGCAGAATTTGCTGAATTTTATCAAGGCGGGCAATTTCTCAAAGGTTGTGTCTGAGGCGCTGAGCGACGCGGAGGGGCGCAGCGAACGACTGAGGGAGGAGATCTCGGGATTGGAGTTTCAGCAGAAAAAAGCGTTTAAGGCCCCGCCGAAAGAATGGATTGAGCATCGGCTGGATAACTTTTGCGAGACGCTGAATAAGAACACGAAGGCGTCGGCTTTGGCACTGAAGGATCTTTTGGGAAGTATTGAAATGGAAGCGGTTCAGGGAGAATGTGTGGTGGAGTGCGGGAAGCTGATTCAGAGCAGGCCTTATTACGTAGCCCACAGCCAAATCCAAACCCTTGCTCTCCTTGAGGAGGCCAAGGGTTCGAATTGGTTGCATTATCGGAAGAGGAGGGATTCGAACCCCCGGTCGGCTATCGCCGACAGCTGTTTTCAAGACAGCCGCATTAGGCCGCTCTGCCACTCTTCCTAAAAGCTTCAGATTATCTCGAAGAGATTAGAATTGAGCAAGGAATCGCATGTCATTTTCAAAAAAAAGGCGAATGTCGCGGATGTTCCAGCGCAGCATGGCGAGGCGTTCGATCCCAAGGCCCCATGCATACCCGGAATACCGCTCAGGATCAATGCCTCCCTTTTCTAAGACGTTTGGATGGACCATGCCGGCTCCCCCAATCTCCAACCACCCGGTCTGCTTGCATAGGGGACATCCTGCACCCTCGCAAACAGTACAGCGGATATCGGGCTCAACTCCCGGTTCTACAAAGGGAAAGTAACTGGGACGAAAGCGGGTCTCCATCTCCTTTTTAAAAAGTCTGCTCAAAAACTCATTAAGGGTAGAAAGAAGGTCTGCAAAGGAGACTCCCTGATCAATATGAAGGGCCTCAATTTGATGAAAAAAAACATGCGAGCGCGCGCTGATATTTTCATTTCGGAAGGAAGAGCCCGGCGCAATGATGCGGATTGGAGGGGAGTGGTTTTCCATGACATGGATTTGCGTATTGGAAGTATGGGAACGGAGAAGGAGGGAGTCGGTCAGGTAAAAGGTGTCTTGCATATCGCGCGCAGGATGGTTGGCTGGAAAATTGAGCGCTTCATAGTTGTAGTAGTCGGTATCGATGTCGGGAGCATACTGAACGGAAAATCCCATCGACCCAAGAATAGAGATGCACTCATCAAGGATCTGCGTTAAGGGATGTTTACGACCTTCATACCTCCGCCTTCCAGGAAGCGTGATATCGATTGCTTCCGAGTTTAAGCGTTTAGAAAGCTCTGCCTCTTCGTAGCCGCTAAGCGCCGCATCGCAAAGAGAAGCAATCTCTTCTTTGAGATCATTGATGAGTTTTCCAAGATGAGGACGCTCCGAAACGGGCGCTTTCCCCAGACGGGGAATCAACGCTTGAACAGGACCCCTTTTCCCGAGATAGAGCACCTTAAGCCGTTCAACGTCTTTAGAGTTTTTGACTGTCGAGAGCTCTTCTTTGAAGGCTGCTTTTACCTCTGAAACCTCTTTTTCCACTTTATACCATCCTCTGTTGGAAAGTAAAGATTTAGGCTAGCGCGAAAACTCTCGCGGTTTGACAATCGCAAGTCGGTTAATATTAGAAATATAAACAGACTTGCGATTGTCAAATCCCGAGGCTTTGGCGCCGCCTAAATCTTTACTTTTCAACAGAGGATGGTATAGATCGCTATTTATGCTAACGCTTTTTTTGCTCGACTCACAACCTGAGCAAAACCATGAGGATCATGAATGGCCATCTCGGAAAGCATCTTGCGATTGAGAAGACAGTCTCCCCTGCTCAGGCCATCAATTAACTTGCTG
>Ga0156036_128_pt2 | contig 5756 bp, 9 predicted proteins | sample RifCSPlowO2_02_FD_107690 | JGI IMG/M metagenome (GOLD analysis project Ga0156036, IMG submission 107690) | Chlamydiae bacterium RIFCSPLOWO2_02_FULL_49_12
CGCTGACAGCCGGAAGCGTTGCTCTCATCCCTCTTCTAAAGCCTCGTGAATAAAGTCATGAGCCTGATCAATCATCAATGCCGCCAGATTGATGTCGCCCTCATAAGACATCTCAACCTGCATTTTTCCTTCATCATTGGGATCATCGCAGGTAATTAAAACATAACAGGCCTTTTTCTCTTGCATGATCTTTTTTTTACCTCTCAATCCCAATTTAATAGAGTCAACAACCGGCTGCCGGAAAGGGGTACAGTCATCTCAAATGGGTTCTTTAGATGCAATGGAAATCATATTTTCAATGTCTTGACAGACAGGATGTCGATAAGTAAAATAGTGTTCTCAAATTAAGGAGAGCTCGATTTATGCAATGGTTGCGTCGTCTTTTTTTATTTGCCGCAGTCAACATTCTTGTTGTTCTGACTCTCTCTTTAATCCTGCAGGTATTGGGTGTTCGGCCTTATCTGACAGCCTATGGTCTGGATCTCTATTCCCTTCTGATTTTCTGTCTGATTTGGGGCTTTGGCGGCGCTTTCATCTCTCTTTTGCTCTCAAGGAAAATGGCGACCTGGCTCATGAAAGTGCGTCTCCTTGATCCTCATTCTGCGCATCCTGAGCACTCCTCCTTTGTCCTTCTCGTCCACTCCCTTTCCAGACAGGCAGGCCTCACTGAGATGCCGCAGGTAGGGATTTACGACTCTTTGGAGATGAACGCTTTTGCGACGGGACCGAGTAAAAGGCGCGCACTCGTTGCCGTCTCTTCGGGACTTTTAAACAAGATGACCCGTGATGAACTCGAGGGAGTCCTCGCCCATGAAATCTCCCATATTGTGAACGGAGACATGATTACCATGACCCTTCTTCAAGGAATCGTCAATGCCTTTGTCATGTTTCTTGCACGCATTCTCGCCTATCTGTTTGCCAGCATGGGCAATCGCTCCAAGGAACGCTCTTCACAGAGTATGAACAGCTTTGCATATCCTTTTTTGGTCTACCTGTTTGAGTTTGCCTTTTTGATTCTTGGATCGCTTGCCATCGCTTTCTTTTCCCGGAAAAGAGAATTTCGCGCCGATCGAGGAGGCGCGTTTCTTGCAGGGAAGAGGAAGATGATCGCCGCTCTGGAATCCTTAAAAGCTGCGAGCAGAGAAAAAGAGAAGGGATTCGAAAAGGCTGCTTTCCAATCGCTAAAGATCTCCACGCCCTCAAAAAGGGGGCTGGTTGCTCTCTTTGCTACGCATCCTCCCCTTGAAGAGAGGATTGAGAGGCTAAAAGAAACTGAAGTTGTTTGGGTATAATTGTGGACGCCATAGAAAGTTCCAAAAGGTCCGAGGGATTCTCAAGAGAGATGAGCATGTCGTCCTTGATCACGTAGACCTCTTCAGGACGGATGATCTCGCAGAGATTCTTTAAGCTTTCGCATTTTAAGATGATAAAGTCCACTTCAGAAAGAGAAGAAAGAAGAGAGACAAACTCTTCATCCGGTTCATTATCCCGCAAATAGACAATCAGTTTTTTCTCTTTTGTTTTCGACGCGATCTGCCTCATGCTTCTAAACAAAGCGGTGGTCATCCCCTGCGTGCTGTCCAGTCCCAAAACCGTATATTGATTTCCATTTAAGGCGTGTTTCAAGGCAAAAAGATGCTCTTCGTCAAAGATCTTATTCTCGACGTCGTATTCGAGCAGGCGCACGGCGAGTTCGGAGAGGTTGATACGAGTGCATCCCACCTTTTCAATGGCCATTCCTGCGGCAATGTTGGCAATTTCTGCCCCATATTTGATCCCCAGCCCATTGCCAAGCGCCATACTGATCACAGCAAGAACGGTATCCCCGGCGCCTGTGACATCAATGACCTCCTTCAGTCTGACAGGAAAATCCATGCGTTCTCCCTCTTTGGTGAAAAGAGTCATTCCCTCTTCGGAGCGCGTAATGAGAAGCATATCCACATGGACATTTTGGAGGAGGACGTCTGCAACATGGTCTAAGGGAGCATCCAAAGGAAGCTTTGCAGCAGCATAAGCCTCGGAAAGATTGGGCTTGAGGATGGTGGCGTAGCGATAGACGGTAAAATCGACCCCCTTGGGGTCGACAATGATCGGAATCTTTCTTTTTTTTGCATTCTGGATCACGGTGCGTAAAAGAAGACGGGATAAAAATCCCTTGCCATAATCCGATACTGTCACAATGTCCACGGATTCGAGATGAGAGAGTATTTTTTTGATCACCAGTTGCTCAAAGGTCTCAGAGATGGGAGAGGGCGTCTCAAAATCAACGCGAAGCACTTGCTGAGAGTCTGCGATGAGGCGGTTTTTTACAGGGGTTTGAAATCCTTTTTGAAGGAGGATGCCGCTCACGTCAACGCCTTCTTGCTCCAGGGAACGGATCAGCTGCGAGCCTGCTGCATCCTCTCCGACACGTCCGATGGCCGTCACTTTAGCCCCTAAAGAGATGAGATTCAAGACCACGTTCCCTGCCCCGCCCGGGAGGCTGTCTTCACTCTGCACATGCAAGACAGAGACGGGCGCTTCGGGAGAGATGCGCTTCACTTTTCCCCTTGTATACGTGTCTAGCATGAAATCACCGATCACAAGAACGCGAACGGTGTTGAGCTGACTCAACAGACCAACGACTTTTACCATCTCTCATCCTTCAAGAGATAATTGCGGATATAATCGCCTACACCCTCTTCTAGAGTATACTTAAAAGGAGGCCTGGAAGGTTTGATTTTAAACTGATGAAAATACTTGCTCATATCCGCGCAGGTGTAGTTTTGATATTGCAAGGCAAGATCCTCGGGCATTGCGATATATTCAATCCGAGAGGGCTTGTCGCATGCTAAAAAAACCGCTCGGGCCATCTCATTCCAGGTAGAGGGCTTCCCTCTCCCTAGATTAAAGATACCTGTGACATCATTTTCAAGGAAGTCGCAAACCATGGGAACGACGTCTTTAACGTAGATGAAATCCCGCTTCTGTTCTCCATTGCCATATTTGTCGGGCTCCGAGGATTTAAAGAGGCGGATCACTCCCTCCTTTAAAACCTGGGTATAAGCCTTGAATACCATCGATGCCATGCGTCCCTTTTCATTTTCATTGGGACCAAAGACGTTAAAAAATTTGAGTCCAACGACCTTCTCGAGCGCTCCTTGCTCCTTGAGCCAAAGATCAAAGAGATGTTTCGAATAGCCGTAAAGGTTGAGGGGTTTGAGCTGATCGAGCAAGTCGTGATCGTCTGAAAAGCCCAGTTCTCCTGCTCCGTAGGTCGCCGCCGAAGAGGCATAAATCAAACGATGGTCATTTTGGAGAGCGTATTCCGCAAGGCGGATACTATAGTGATAATTGTTTTCCATCAGATAATCGCCATTTTTCTCTAAGGTATCGCTGCATGCTCCCAGATGAATAAAGGCCTCTATCTCCCTCTCTCTTCCCTCTAGCCAGGTAAAAAGGTTCTCCTTAGGAATGAACTGGATAAATCTTTTCTGAAGAAGATTTCTCCATTTGGTCGTCTCCTGAATGTTGTCAACAAGAATCAGATTCGTCAACCCTTGATCATTGAGATGCCTGACAACGGCAGAGCCAATAAATCCGGCGGCTCCGGTGATCACAATGAGCTGATCTTCATAGATTTTCGTCTTCTTCCCCATAGCATGATTCCAACTTTTTTTACGAGGTTAGCATATGGTCGGAATTCCTCCACCACTCTTTTTCTTTCCTTTGGATAAAAGAGACAGGAAACAAGGCTCCTTTTTCCTCTTTGAAAATAGGAAGAGAAGCATGCCCACTACATAAAAATGCTGATCCGCTCCCTGTCATAGAGACCTCTTGGAAGCCGAGCTTAAGAAGGCTCTCCTTGAAGGCCTTGAGCTCCGGTCGCATCCGAAAGGCCGCCGGTTCCAGATCATTGAAACAAGAGACTTTTCCTCTTTGCAACTCTTGCAGACAAGAGAGTGGATCGGAAAAAGAGTGATCATCGGGCCGCGTCATTTGATAAACCAAAGAAGTAGAAAGGCCATAAGGAGGTTTAGCGATGACATAGTGAGAAAGAGAGAGAAAAGGAATAGGGGTCAATTTTTCCCCGCGCCCGCTGCAAAAAGCAAATCCTTCAGAAAAGAAAAAAGGAACGTCGGATCCCAGTTCTGCCCCCATCTCTTCTAATTGCTTTTGAGAAAAGGGGCGCTTTTGCATCTCATTGAGACCCCACAGCGTGGTTGCCGCATTGCTGCTGGCTCCCCCAAGGCCTGCTTGCAAAGGGATGCGTTTTTCTAACGTAACGGAGAGACGAAAAGAGAGGCCGCTTCTCTTGCGGAAGAGTTGAGCTGCTTTCAGAATCAGATTTTCTTCGCCCAAAGGCACTTCAGGATGATCGCAAAAGAGTCGCTCTTCGTCAGAATGAGCAAAGATAAGAGAGTCTCCAAGAGAGATCGCTCCGATCAGAGATGCAATCTCATGATAGCCGTCCTCTCGCTTTTTGATCACCTTGAAAAAAAGGTTTACTTTAGCAGGAGAAAAGAGCCTCATGCTCATTCTCTCGATGCTCCTCCTTCTTCCGGCGCACTCTCTTCTTTCGGTGCACTCTCTTCTTGAGGAAGAGCTCCTTCTTCGCCGGCAGGGAGTAGAGGTTTAATCACGATGTCGCTGTTAATCCTCAAGGTAAAAGTGGCGGGCACTCCCTCTTTGAGGCGCAGGGGAATGGGATGTTCTCCTAGTGTTTTGATCGCATGGGGAAGCAGGAAGTTTTTCCTCTCAACAGCAATTCCTTCCTTTTCAAGGAGATGAACAAGGTCTAAAGAGGAGACGGAACCATACATGTGACCGTCAGGATCGACTTTTACCTCGAGCTCAAGTTTCATCTCGTTAATTCGCAGAGCCAGCTCTTCGGCCTCTTTTTTATCGTGGATGGCACGCTTGGCCCGCTCTTCCTGCAGCTTCGAGCGCATGCGCAGGGTATGTTTGTTGGCATAGACTGCCATCTCTCTTGGCAATAAATAGTTGCGGATGAATCCCGGCTTTGCAGAGACTACATCTCCGCAACGGCCCAGCCCATCGACGTCTTCGAGTAAAAGGAGTTGATTCTTCTGTATTGTCATATCTTCTTAATCTCCAGTTAATCTCTTGCAACAAAAGGAAGGAGCGCCATGTATCGCGCTCTTTTGATGGCGGCAGCCAAAAGCTTCTGATAATGGGCGGAGACCCCGGTGATCCTCCTCGGAAGGATCTTTCCCCGTTCCGTAATGAATTGGATCAAAGTATCCGCATCTTTATAATCAATCTCTTTGCTGCCTGCTGCGGTAAAAGGGCACTGCTTCTTCCGGTTGTTTTCAATGCTATATTTTCTCATGGCCATATTTTAACCTATTCTCGAACTAAAGATTTAAATTCGATGTTTTCTGGAACACTCTTTGCCTCGGTCGTCATAAAACGGATGAGATCTTCGTTCAAATGATACTCGCTCCATAAATGAGTCATCGAAGATGAAGGAGAGGTAAAGTAGATGATGTAGTAATACCCTTCTCTCTTTCCCTTAATCTCATAAGCAAGTTTTTTCCTTCCCCAGTCAAAAATCTTATGAACCTCGCCGCCCTGCTCGCTCATCCCCGTCGTGATGCGATCCAAAGCTTTTGCACGCGCCTCTTCGCTAAGCGTTGTACTTAAGATATACATCCCTTCGTACAACTGCTTTCTCTCTTGTTTCATCTCTCTTTCTACCTCTGTTATAGTTATTTAACTTTCCACAAAGCGCTGCACCACATCCACAGCTTCTT
>Ga0156036_151_pt3 | contig 5193 bp, 4 predicted proteins | sample RifCSPlowO2_02_FD_107690 | JGI IMG/M metagenome (GOLD analysis project Ga0156036, IMG submission 107690) | Chlamydiae bacterium RIFCSPLOWO2_02_FULL_49_12
GGTCCGGAACACTCATCCTCTCGGGCGCCAACACATACACAGGCGGAACGACGGTGAGTTCGGGAACGCTTCAGGGAAACGCCACTTCCTTGCAAGGAGATATTACAAATAACGCCGCCCTTGTCTTTAATCAAACTGCGCCCGGCACCTATGCGGGTGTGATTAGCGGGGGCGGTAGCGTGACGAAAACGGGAGCCGACTCTCTCATCCTCTCGGGCGCCAACACATACACAGGCGGAACGACGGTGAGTTCGGGAACGTTGCAGGGCAATAGCACATCCCTGCAAGGCAATATCCTCAATAATGCCTTCGTGCTCTTTAATCAAACTGCGGCTCTCGGCACCTATGCTGGTGTGCTTAGCGGGAGCGGGAGCTTGACCAAAACGGGATTGCAAACCTTGATTCTTTCGGGCGCCAACACCTATTCCGGCGGGACGGCGGTGATTGAAGGGACTCTTCAGGGAGATGCCACGTCCCTGCAGGGCAACATCATCAATAACGCCGCACTCGTCTTCAATCAGGCGGCAGTCCTCGGCACCTATTCGGGAATCGTCAGCGGAAGCGGAAGCTTGACCAAAACGGGCGCGGCGACGCTCATCCTTTCGGGCGCCAACACCTATTCCGGCGGGACGACGGTGAGCGCGGGAACTCTGCAGGGAAATTCCACCTCCTTGCAGGGAAACATCTCCAATAGCGCCTCTGTGATCTTTGACCAGGGATTTAACGGCGCCTATGCCGGTAATCTGACCGGATTGACGGGGACGCTTCGAAAAACGGGCAGCGGGAACTTGTCTCTGTCCGGAGCGAATTCTGCGTTATCGACAACAGTTGCTGCCGGGCGGCTCTTGGTCAACGGCACACTGATAAGCCCTGTCACGGTCAATGCTGCAGGGGGGCTTGGCGGCGTGGGCGTCATTACCGGAAATGTCACCAATAGCGGAGTCCTTGCGCCCGGAGCGTCCATTGGAACCTTGACGATTATCGGCAATTACACGCAAGAGGTCGGGTCGAGTTTTGAAGATGAGATCACCCCTTTGGCTTCCGATCTTCTCACAATGACAGGGACCATGACGATCAATGGGGGAACGGTCATTTTGAGCCCCTTGAACATCGGGACGCGCTACCGCTCCGGTCTTCTCTACACCTTTTCCCATGCCGACGGAGGAGTGAGCGGCGCTTTTAATGCTCTTCGCATTGTCAATGCCCTGCCGCTCTTTGTCGGAACGTTGAATTATTTGCCAAATGACGTGCAACTGGCCCTGCAGATGCTTCCTTTTGTCCAGGTGGTGAAAAAAGGCAACCCCGGAGCCGTCGCCCGCTATCTTGACACCTTAAATCCCCCTACGGGAAGCGACCTGGATTTTATTATGGCCAATCTCCAGGCCCTCCCCCTAAAAGAGCTTAAAGCTGCTCTGAATCAACTGCAGCCCGCTCTTTACAAGGGGCTGGTGATTTCTCAGGAAAACAACGCCTCTCTCTTGTCTGCTGCTTTAAGAGAGCGACAGGAAGCGCTCTACAAGGGTAGCTGTATTACGTGCGATGACGAAAAGAGGTGCCGTTATGCAGTCTGGACCGACACCTATGGAGATTTTTTTACTCTTCGAGGGGAAAAACGATTTGTCGGCTGGAGCGCAAAAACTTTTTCTCTTCTCCTCGGAGCTGATTACCTCTTAAGAAAGCATCTCTTGCTTGGGCTTCTTTCCGCGTACACAAACAGTAGCCTCGCCTGGCACCACTCCGCCGGAAGAGGAGGGATCAACAGTTATTACGGAGGGGTGTACGGATCGTATTTTCAAAAAAGATATTTTGTAGACGCCTCTGTGATTGCGGCTGCGAATCGCTACGAAGCGTCAAGAAAGATGCAGTTTGCAAACGTCAACCGAACGGCGAGGACAACCCATGGCGGCGAGAGTCTCATCGCCCATCTAAACGGGGGAGGGATCTTTCACTATGAAGAGCTCGAGATGAGGCCCTTCCTTTCGCTCGACTATCTGACGCTTCGAGAAGAGCGCTTTTCCGAAAGAGGCGCCCGGAGCGTGAACTTGAAAGTCAACGCCGTTTCGACAGAGATGGCGCGCTCCGAGCTGGGGCTCAAGTGTTCCAACTGCTACGAGTGGGATGAAACCAAGCAACTGATCCCCCAATGGAAAGTGAGCTGGATTTATGAAAACAGGATCGAAGGAAATGATTACACGGCCGCTTTCAAGGGGAGCGGAGGGTCTTTTAAAGTGGATGGTTTACATCCGAATCAAAGCCTGCTGGCTGTGGGTTTTGGCGTCACGATGCTCTTTGCCGAAGGGAAATGCTCCCTGTCTGCAAACTATGACGGAGAGTTTGGAAAAAACCGTAAGGAAAATCGCGCCCGCATCGAATTTATTTACAAGTTTTGAAAAAAAACACCTCTTTTCATTAGGGTGAAGTGCTGGGGAGCACAATGATAAAGAAGCTTGATTGGATGCTCTCGTTTTTTATCCTGCTGTTGTTGCCTGCAGCCGTCTGCGGCGGCTTAACCCAAGGCTGGGATGTCTACGACCTGTGGATGGTGCAGGAGGAAGATATTTCCTTTGGCAAAAAGGCTGCCTATGAACGGGGGCTTCAAGAGCTCTTTTCTTCGAAAAAGACCTCTAAAAAACAGTGGCCCTGTTATATCATTGAAGGGCTGGATGAAAGCAAATACCTCTTTCTTTATCCTTTAAAAAATTACGGCTCTCTCGACACCTATTTTGAAGAAGAGAAGAAGAGCGCGACAAGAGATGAAGAGCTTTTCGTGAATTTTTCGATCCGCGCGCTCTTGCACCGCTTGAGCGAGGCCTCTTATCTGCCCGATGTCTCACATGCTCATTGGGAGAAGACCCCCTTTCTTTACTATTGGGTGGTTAGCGTCAAAGCGGAGGGAGAAGAAGAGTTCGAGAGGCATCTTTTTGACCTTGTGCAAAAAGCACAGGAGGAAGCTTCGGCTCTTGCGTTTCGCTCCTGGAAGGTCACCTTCGGATTCGACCTTCCGAAATATATCGTTGTCCTTTTTGCGCCAACGCAAAAAGAACTTCTTGAGAAAATCGGCGGCTTTCCGCTCGTGACAGATGAGAGCCGCCGGTTTTTACGCGGATCTTACGAAGGGAAAGGGAGAGTACGGTCCGATTTGAAACAGCGCCCATGCCCTTGAAAATCCTGATTGGATTCTTGCTTTTGTCCTCTGCCTTCTTAGCTGCCGACGGCGGGACAGAGAGGCCTTTTTTTTCCGGACCGCTTTTAGCCAAGTCAGGCATGAACAATTTCAAAGGACAATGGACCCTTAACCCCTATCTTTACTTTACCCGAACATACGGCAGAACCGACGCCTCCTGGAAGCATCGCGCCATTCCAGACATCCATAACTCGATCTATTTTTTCAGCATCCAGAGAGGGTTGACGGACTATCTCGATCTTCAGGTTCTGCCGAGTTACCAGACGAATTGGAGCCAGGGGAGGCGCGCCTCGGGCTGGGCTGATTTCACCTTCATTTTTGGTTTGCAGTTGAAGGCAGCGGGCCATGACCTGTCAAAGAGCAATCTGAGGATCACTTTGCAGGAAGTTCTGCCCACGGCCCGCTACGATCATCTCAATCCCCAAAAAAAGGGATTGGACGGCTTGGGGGGAGGGAGTTATCAGACGAGGGCGACCTTTATCTTTGAAAAACTCCTCTTTTGGATCCCCTCGCATCCCATGGACCTGACGATCAACGTTGCCGTTAACTTTCCGGCAAAGGTCTCCGTCTCGGGTTTTAACAGTTACGGAGGCGGGCGGGGAACTCACGGAGTGGTCCGGCCCGGCACAACCTTTGTTTTTGACGGCGCTTTGGAGATCAGCTTGGCGCGCAAGTTCGCAGTGACCATGGAGCTCTTCGCGTTCTTGCAAAACAAGACGACCTTTTCGGGAAGACGGGGAAGGGATGAAGCAGGAAATCCCGCCTCCAGTAAAGCCCCTTCAGAGATTGCGGTCACTCTCGCTCCGGGATTGGAGTGCTTTTTCACTCGCGATCTCTTCCTTATCGGAGGCGTCTGGTTTTCGACGGCCTCCCGGAACAGCACGGATTTTGCGACGGGCATTCTTTCCTTGAATTACGATTTTTAAGAAACCGCTCCAAATGATACCGCGCTCTCCAAAACCAACTTTTGAGGTAACTATTCACCACTTCCCCCCTTTTTTAAGAGGGGATCGGGCACGCACACGGGCACGGACGCGGGCACGAAAGAAAAAATAGCTAGAGAGCCTTCATGCAAAGCCGACAGCAGTAAAGTTTTTATTCCTCATATTTAGCCGTTTCGTTACAGTGGCCTCTATGCATTTAGAGTCAATAGTTGCCATGTTAACGAAAATGGCTCAATGCACTTCTTTCGTGCCCGCGCCCGTACCCGTGTGCGTGCCCGATCCCCTTCTTTCTTAAAAAAGGGGAGTGGTGAATAGTTACCTTTTGAGTTCATTTGTATATAGTTCAGCGGTTAGCGGCAGAGCTTTTGATTTTGACAGCCCTCTTTTCGAAACTCCTGCAGCACGTGGTTTTTGACGCCCATCTCCCGCAACGCGAGCTTTACGTTGTCGAGATCTGAAGAAAAGAGAAGGGCGGGATGGACGGTTGTTCGAAATTCGTACGAAACGCCGCTTTTCAAGATCATCTCGGCGCTCTTTTTTGCCTTATCGCCGCTTTGGGGGCGGTCCGTGATCTTCTCGTAGGCGTCAAAAGGGGCCTTGATGTCCAGTCCGACCCAGTCGAGATAGCCGATGAGTTGCAAGAGGCGATCGGGATAGCAGCCTGCGGTGTGCAGGCCGATCTTAAACCCGAGCTCTTTAACCTCCCTGATGGCGGGAAGGAGGCCTGCGTGCGCGGTCGGCTCTCCTCCGCTGCAGACGACGGCATCCAAGAGGCCCCTCCGCCGCTTGAGAAGAGCAAGCGCGTCCTGCCACAGACCGCTTTTTTTCGAGGCTCTCTTGCGGACGAAGGGCTGCAGGTGGGGATTGTGGCAGTAGTGGCATCTCCACGGGCAGCCCTGGCAGAAGACAACAAGGCTAAAGCATCCCGGATAATCAATGGCTGAAAAGGGAACGATCCCGCCGATCGGAAGGGTCATGATCAAGGCGAGACGGCCGCTTCACGGAAAAACTTCCGCTCTTCAAATTCTCCTCTCTTTCCGATATTGAAAGAGGAGATAGGGCGGT
>Ga0156036_110_pt4 | contig 4782 bp, 2 predicted proteins | sample RifCSPlowO2_02_FD_107690 | JGI IMG/M metagenome (GOLD analysis project Ga0156036, IMG submission 107690) | Chlamydiae bacterium RIFCSPLOWO2_02_FULL_49_12
CTGAGAGAAGCAGCGTTTTCTTTCAAGAAGAGATGAACAAGCTTGACCATTGGGCCGACGATAAACGACAGTCGCTAAAAACCACACTAGATGATTATGATAGCGAAATTACGGAGTTAAAAAAACAGGTGCGAACGGCTCTTAATTTTCCTGAAAAGTTGGCAATCCAGAGAAATTTACGCACACTCGAGAAAAAGAGAGACTCCGCTTGGAGAGAGTATGATGAAGCTGTTAGAGGAATCGATAGGCAAAAAGACGACCTGATCGATCAAACTCAAGCCAAGTTAAAACAAAATATAGAAGAACAAACTCTTTTCACCATCCGGTGGAAACTAATTTAAGGTATTTTAATGAAGGAAAACAGCGCAGGAGTTCAAATGAATACACCACAAACCGAGCCGAAAATAACTTCGCTCGAATCAATGGATGTCAGCTCTGAAAACAGAGCCAGTCTCAAAGCTCTTTTCCCTTCTGTTTTTACAGAGACGATAAATGAAAAAGGAGATTTGGTTGAATCTATTGATTTTGAAAAGCTCAAGGCTGAGCTTGGGACCTTTAGCGATCTTTTTGAGGGCCGTAAAGAACGTTATGGAATGGAGTGGCCTGGAAAAAAGGAATGCCTAAAGATTATCCAGCAACCATCCCTCGCAACTCTTAAGCCATGCCGAGAAGAATCCGTTAATTTTGATACTACTGAAAATCTCTTTATCGAGGGTGATAACCTCGAAGTATTGAAGCTCCTTCAGAAGTCCTATTACGGCAAAGTCAAGATGATCTACATTGATCCTCCTTACAATACTGGAAAGGAGTTTATCTATCCAGATCACTATGCAGAATCTCTCGACACCTATCTTGCTTATGCTGGATTGGTTGATGATAAGGGAAAGAAATTCTCCACGAATACTGCTAATGAAGGTCGTTTTCACACTAAGTGGCTAAATATGATGTACCCACGCCTGTATATAGCGAGAAATCTTTTACGAGAAGATGGAGTAATTTTCATTTCCATTGATGGCAATGAAGTGACTAATTTACGAAAATTATGCGATGAAATCTTTGGTGAAGAGAATTTCTTTGAATCAATTATATGGAATAAACGCATTCCCAAAAATGACGAGGGAATTGGGAGCATTCACGAATACATTTTAATCTATGTTAAAAACAAATCTATAGAACATAGATTTACAATGCCTAAAGAGGGTATTGATGAAATTGAAACTCTATTAAAAAAATTAAAAGACAAAAAAATTCCGCTTCCTCAGGCTGAAAATGAAGTTAGAGAATTATATTCTCGCAAAGGATATGACCGAGGAATTACTTTATATAATTCTTTGGATTCTGATTATAAATTGTGGGGGAAAATTAATGTTAGTTGGCCAAATGCCGAAACAAATGGTCCTCGCTATGAAGTTTTACATCCTAAAACTAAGAAACCTGTAAAAATCCCTGAACGAGGTTGGCGATGGAAAAAAGAAACATTCGATGAATTGCTTGATTATGAAAATTGCATAGAACTTCATAATGGAACGTGCGTTTGTGGAAAAATATGGTTTGATAAAGATGAAAAAACACAACCTAGCTTAGTGAAACATCTAAATGATGTTGAAAGATTGTTATTACGATCCATTGTTAGTTTGAAAAGCGACGGAGGGATAACTGTTGAATCTCTATTTGAAAACAAAAACTATTATTCATATCCAAAGCCAGTATCTTTAATCGAACTGTTAATTCAATCAATTGAAATGAAATCCGATGATATAGTTCTCGATTTTTTTTCAGGTTCTTGCACAACTGCTCAAGCGATCATTAATCTCAATATGGAAGATGGTATTTCCCGCAAGTTTATCATGGTGCAGCTTCCCGAACGTTGCGATAGCGAATCCGAAGCTCATAAAGCAGGATTTAGAACGCTTGCTGATATCGGCAAGGAAAGAATCCGTCGAGTCATTCGAATTAAAGAGAAAGAAACTCCCAGCGCGAATTCTAGTCAAGGCTTCAAAGTCTTAAAACTCGATAAATCCAACTTTAAGGTATGGGAACCAACCCCTCAAATAACTGTACATGAACTGCTCCTGAAGCTTGAAGGACATATTCCTCATATCGATCCCAAGGCATCTCAAGAAGACATTCTTTATGAATTACTTCTGAAATCAGGCTATCTACCCACCGCAAAAATTGAGAAGCAGCACATAGCTGGAAAAATAGTCTATTCTATTGGAGATGGGGTGCTGATGATCTGTCTGGAATCGGAAATTACAAGAGAGTTCATTGAAGCTGTTGCTACAACTGATCCTGAAAGGTTTATCTGTCTTGATCATGCATTCAAAGGGAATGACCAATTGAAAGCGAATGCCATGCATGCGTTTTCTTCTCGAAGATCCGGAGGAAATCAAGATGTATTCCGAACGATCTAAGGAGATTAGCTAATGAAATTGAAATTTGACGCGGGGCTTACATACCAACTCGATGCAATTCAATCGGTTACAGACCTTTTAAAAGGACTGCCGCCAATAACAATGCAAGGCTCATTAAGCATTCATTTTGCACGAAAACAAGGTGAACTGCTTCAGGAGCTTGGAATTGGAAATCACTGCCTGATGTGGGGTGATTTATTGCTGAACAACTTGCAATCAATTCAAGAACGAAATCGTCTTCCTAAGTCTTCCGCAATTGAAAAAAGTAATGGCACTCCTCATTTCTCAATAGAAATGGAAACAGGAACAGGCAAGACTTATGTGTACTTGCGCACCATTTTTGAGTTGCACCGCAAGCATGGATTCAAAAAGTTCGTGATTGTAGTTCCCTCCGTTGCAGTTCGAGAGGGGGTGCTATCTTCCATTGTATTAATGCGCGACCATTTTGACAGTCTTTACGATAAAGTTCCTTTTGACCATTTTGTTTATAACTCAAACGACTTAAGCCGCGTTCGTCAATTTGCGCTGAATAACAGCATCCAGATCATGATCATTAATATTCAGGCTTTTCAAACAGAGCTAAATATTATCAATCAGGAACAAGACAAAATGTCAGGACGGAAGCCAATCGATTATATCGAAGCCACAAGTCCAATCGTGATTATTGATGAGCCACAAAGCGTAGACAATACCGACAAGGCTAGACAAGCGATCACAACTTTGAATCCTCTCTTTTGCCTTCGTTATTCTGCGACCCATTTGACTCCTTATAACTTGCTCTACAAACTGGATCCTATTCGCGCCTATGATATGCGACTCGTCAAACGGATAGAGGTGGATTCTGTTCGAGCAGAGAACAATTTCAATGGAGTTTTTCTGCGAATTGATAAGATCGATTACGCAAAAGGAGCAAAAACACCTCATGCCAAAGCGACAATTTTCGATGATGGTTCCAAAGAAAAGAAGATCACCCTGCATCAAGGCACTAACGTAAGCGCTCATACAGATCGACCCGGCTATGATGGATATATTGTGGCAAATATTTCTTCCGAACAGGGGCTGGAACGAGTTGAGTTTTCCAATGGAAAAATCATTCAGGTAAAGCAAGAAGAGGGTGGAATGGGTGATGAGCTGCTCAAAACTCAAATCCATCGAACGATTGAAGAGCATTTTCACAAGGAATACAGGCTAACAGAAAAAGGCATTAAAGTTCTGTCCCTTTTCTTCGTCGATAAAGTTGCGCATTACCGTTTGTATGACGAACATGGTAAACCACAAAAGGGAAAATTTGCTGAGTGGTTTGAAGAGTCTTATCGGAAGATCTCTCAAAAACCCATCTATGCAGGTCTGATTCCTTTTGATGTCGAAAAGCTTCATGATGGCTATTTTTCAGCAGATCGCAAGAAGAATCAAATAGTAGACACCAATGGATCAACTAAGGCAGATGATGACACTTACAAGCTGATTATGAAGGACAAAGAGCGCTTGCTTTCACAAGAAGAGCCTTTGCGGTTTATTTTCACCCATTCTGCCCTAAAAGAAGGGTGGGATAACCCCAATATTTTCCAGATCTGTTCTTTGCGAGATATGGGCGTAGAACGAGAACGTCGTCAGACCCTTGGAAGAGGGCTTAGATTACCGGTCAACCAATGCGGCGACCGTATCCATGATGATGCAATCAATAGATTGACCGTGATTGCAAGTGAGCCCTTTCAGGATTATGCCAAGGGGCTTCAAGAAGATATAGAAAGCGATCTAGGGATTAAGTTTGGGCGTATCGAGCCAACCACTTTCAGCCCCCTCTTTAATGGTGTTATTAGCAAAGAGATCTGGGGTGCCCTTGAAAACCAAGGCTATATCGACCAACAAGGCCGCATCACAGACAAATTTACGCCGGAAAAGCCCGGATTTCAGCTTGAACTGCCCGAGGCACTTCAACATATGTCCTCAACTATTATTGATGAACTGAAACGGCATATTTTCAAAGACCGTATCGTAAACGCAAGAGAACGCCGAACACTCAAATATAACAAGCAGATTGAACTTAACGAAGATTTTAAAATCCTATGGGAGAAAATTTCTAAAAAGACCCGCTACTTCGTAGAATTCGAAACAAGAGACCTTATTAGAAATGCCATTGCAAAAATTAAGAAGATGGATTCTATCAGGCCAGTGAGCATTCTGATCGACAAGAGGGAAATTGATATTAATAATGCTGGTGTAGAAGGAGGGCGGGTTTTCGATAGTAAAACCGAATCGGTCGTTATTTCTTATGCCTTGCCAGACATTCTTGCTTTTCTCCAACGAGAAACTGAGCTGACTCGCGGATCGCTAGTAGAAATTCTCAAGCAATCAGAGCGGCTGCAGG
>Ga0156036_128_pt3 | contig 4446 bp, 5 predicted proteins | sample RifCSPlowO2_02_FD_107690 | JGI IMG/M metagenome (GOLD analysis project Ga0156036, IMG submission 107690) | Chlamydiae bacterium RIFCSPLOWO2_02_FULL_49_12
GCCCAGGGTCTCTTCGATGCTCTTTAAGCCATTGTGACCGCCGGAGCTTCCTTTCTCTCTCATGCGGAGCTTCCCAAAGGGAAGATCCACATCATCCACAATCACCAACAGCTCCTCATTTCCGATGCGATAGCGAGTCAAACAGCGTTTCACGGCGCTCCCGCTACGGTTCATATAGGTCGTCGGCAAAAGAAGCACGATCTGTTTATCCGAGACAACTCCCATTGCCACGCGTCCCAAAAGAGCAAATTTTCTTTTAAACGACAGTCTCTGTTTCTCTGCAAAAGCTTTGACCACTTCATATCCCATGTTGTGCCGTGTCTTTTCGTATTCCCTTCCAGGATTTCCAAGTCCTACGATGAGTTTTTTTTTCTCCATAATTTGCAGGCGGCGACACTACCGTTTTACAATGACGACAACGACCTCGCTGAGATTGGCCAAAGGGCGGATCCCTTCCGGGATCTTCAAATCCGAGAGCCTCAAAGATTGCAGGATCCCCAATTGAGAGACATCTAGATCAAAAGATGCGGGAATAATCTTGGGCAAGCACTGCACCTTCACTTGCCGCATCACTTGTCTTAAATAACCTCCGAGTTTGATCCCTGCGCACTCCATCACCCCCGTACAGTTCACGGGAACAGGGATCGTCACGGGGACATCCTCGAGCAACTCTTCAAAATCCAGATGGATAACCTGGTAGGATGTCGGATGATACTGGATATCTTTGACAATCACATCTCGGGACTTCCCCTCAACATCTAAACAAATCTTGGTCGTGGAAAGATGATCTTTCTTAATTGTGCGCACAAGAGCTGCAAATTCATCTCCCTTTACGGTCAGCAGCCGGGTCGCTTTCCCGGGAGTATAGAGCACTGCAGGGATATCTCCTTCCCTCCGAATTCTTATTGCATCTCTCTTTTTTTCTTTCTCACGCACCTTGGCGGTTAACTTCATAGTTCTATCTCCTCAAAGGATCGTCAATTAAAAAACCTCTTCATCCTCCATGCAAAGAAGAAAGAGAGTTGCCCGCGGCAATCGCCTCTATTGCCTTTGCAAAGAGGGTATGCACGGAGACAACTTCTATCTTTTTCCCCTTCATCGCAAGAGGAAGGGGCACGGAATTCGTTGCGATCACCTTCTCAATGGGACTCTCTTCCGTAGCGCTTTCACAAAAGAGTCCATGCACCACCAGGGCAAAAAGGCGCTCCGCACCCGCTTTGCGGCAAAGCGTGGCGGCAGCAGAGAGCGTCGCTCCTGTCGCATAGATGTCATCGACAAAGAGAAGATCGCGTCCCTTCACATCGCCAATCACTGCAATTCCTTGGACGCTCTTGGCTTCAATGCGCTTCTTTTCCACAACAGCAAACTCGGCGCCGTAGGCTTTGGCAAAAATACGGCCCATGCGCACACTCCCCAAATCTGGAGCTACGACCATCGCTTTATTCAGGTTCAGTCTCTTTGCCGCTTCCACAAGATAAGCGCATGCATGTAAATGATCCACAGGAATATTGAAAAACCCTTCCACCTGATCGGCATGCAGATCAAGAGCAATGACATGCGTCACCCCTGCTTTTTCCAAGAGATCGGCCACAAGCCTGGAGGTAATGGGAACCCTTTCGCTATTCTTCCGATCCTGCCGCGCATACCCGAAATAGGGAATCACCGCTGTAATCGACTTGGCAGAAGAGCGTTTCAAAGCATCCACAAAGATCAGCATTTCCATCAGATAGCGGTTCGGATAGTGGGCGATAGACTGTACAACAAAGACATCGCGCCCGCGGACATTCTCCAAAATGCGAATGCCTATCTCGCCATCCGGAAAGCGGTCGATCTTTACCTCTCCTAGCGAGAGATCGAGCGCTTCGGCAACCCGACGGGCCAAGTCTGGATGAGAACTCCCTGAAAAGATCAAAATATTCTTCTTCATCTTCACTCAGAAAATAGATTGGGGTGGAAGGATTCGAACCTCCGAATGGCGGTACCAAAAACCGCTGCCTTACCACTTGGCGACACCCCAGCGGCTAAAAAAAATCACTTTGCTTTACGACGCAATGTATAGTAGCTTGCTCAAGAATATAATGCAAAGGAAAGGCCGGCGATCCAAGACTTGTTAATATTTTCGTTGAAAGTTAGGATTAAGAAAAAGAATCAAACATGGCCCTCCCCGAGCGGATGCATATCATTCATATTGCTACCGAATTAGCCCAGGTAGCTAAAGTGGGGGGCTTGGGAGATGTCATCTACGGGCTTTCCAAAGCGCAAGTCAAAGAAGGCCATCGGGTCGAGATCATCCTTCCCAAGTATGATTGTATTCAATGGAACCATCTTAACAATCTCACGGTGGCCCATCGGGATCTTTGGGTAGCTGAAGGGTCGCAACGATTCAATAATACCATTTGGAAAGCAACTCACGACAACCTCTCTCTCTTCCTCATCGACCCCCACCATCCTCACTACTACTTTACCCGAGGGATCATCTATGGCGCGCATGATGACATCGACCGCTTTGCCTACTTTTCCAAAGCCGCTTGCGAATTTCTCTTCCAAATGCAGCTTCGTCCTCATATTCTCCACCTTCATGACTGGCCCACGTCTTTGGTCGCGCCTCTCTATAAAGACCTCTATTCAAAAGAGGGCATGCGAGCCGGCGCTCTTGTTCTAACCATTCATAACCTCCAGTATCAGGGAAAGAGCTCTCCTTTCCATTTATCAAGGATTGGTCTCAATGGGAGCCACTACCTCCATCCGGAGAGGATGCAGGACCCTTTTCAACCGCTTCTGGTTAATTTGCTCAAAGGAGGCATCGTCTATGCCGATGGGGTCACAACGGTCTCTCCCACCTTTGAAAAAGAGAGCAAAACCCCCCTGGGCGGCTTCGGCCTTCATGAGATTCTTTGCAAACACAAGAACAAATTCCGAGGCATCCTCAACGGCATTGATGAAAATTTTTGGAATCCTCAAACCGACCCCTATTTGAAAAAAAATTATGCCGTCTCTTCCTCTTTGAGCGACAAAGAGTTTGCAGCCGTTCTCGCGGGGAAAGAAGAAAACAGAAAAGAGCTGTGTAAAAGGTGCTCTCTCTCCCATCAAAAAAAAACTCTTCTAGGCAGCATCACCCGGTTGGTAAGCCAAAAAGGTCCAAAACTGATCCTTCAAGCCATCGAGCGCACGTTAGAAAAGGGCGGACAGTATATCCTCCTCGGATCCCAGCCTGAGGAAGAGGTGATGAAAGCCCTGGCAACCTTGAAAAAAACCTATCCGAAAAGCCAGCTCTCTTTAAATTTTGAGCAAGATGAAGAACTTGCACATCTCATCTATGCGGGAGCCCACCTCTTCGTCATCCCCTCTCTCTTCGAGCCCTGCGGCCTGACGCAGATGATAGCGATGCGCTACGGCTCTATCCCCATTGTCCGCAAAACAGGAGGGCTTGCCGATACCGTCTTTGACATCGACACTTCCGACGCTCCTCTCAGCGAGCGCAACGGCTTCTCTTTTGACTTCCCCGACAGGGAAGGGGTGCATTGGGCGCTCGATCGCGCCCTAACCTGCCAAGAGACCGATCCTCAAAAATGGCATCTTCTCATCAGACATGCCCTTGCTCACGACTTTAGCTGGAAGCAAGCGACTCCTCAATACTTAAGCCTCTACCAAGAGCTGCTCAAGCCCGCTTGATATAGGAACGGTTGGCAATCAGATACTCCGCAGCAGAAAGGAGGGTATAGAGAGCGGCAAGGGAGACTGCATAAAGACTTAAATCCCTAAGCCGCTCCAGGCTTAACAAACCCCATGAATAGGGAATGAGCAAAAGAAGGATAAAAAAACCAACTACCGCCTGAAGAACAGCTTTGATCTTTCCGGAGAGGCGCGCCGCCAAAGCGACCCCTTTCAAGGCGCACACCGTTCGCAGGGTGCTGATCACCATATCCCGGTAGATGAAGACAAAGACAAGAATCATCGGCAGCCGAATGATTCCTTGGGTAAAGGTGAGGAGGACAGAGATGCGAAAGATGCTGTCGGCCATGGGATCCAAGATCTTTCCCAGGTTCGTCACTTGATTCTTTTTTCGAGCCAAAAGCCCGTCAAAAAGATCTGATAGCTCGGAGAGCGCCATTAAGCAAATGAGGAGATAGGGCAGCAGCTTCAAAGGGATAGCGAAGGCATCGTAATAGAGATAGAGAAGCAGAAAGAGAGGCCCAAACAAGATCCGTAAAAGAGTCAATAGAATCGCAATGCCCAAAACGTGGTTCTCCTGCGGCCTCGCAAATTGCACAAAGTCGAGGCAACATCAAAGTTACTTGGATATATCTTTGATAAACTGTTTCTTCTTTTTAGATAAGAAGATTTCATCCGACCTGTATACCGAACGCACTTGAAAAATTGGAATTTCGGCTGCGCCAAAGCCTCGTGGTTCGACGAGCGCACCTCGCCCCATATTTTCTAATATTG
>Ga0156036_116_pt1 | contig 4319 bp, 5 predicted proteins | sample RifCSPlowO2_02_FD_107690 | JGI IMG/M metagenome (GOLD analysis project Ga0156036, IMG submission 107690) | Chlamydiae bacterium RIFCSPLOWO2_02_FULL_49_12
GGAGCTTTCGCGCTGGCCCAAAACCGCTTCTTGAATCAACTTGTGTATAACACGCTTTTTTTTAGTGGATTGCAGAGAACTTAGTTACAAAACTCGCGGGAATTCAGGTTGCAAAGTTGGGAGAGGGTCGTCATAATGCGCGGCATGCGGTTTTTCTTTGGGGTGTTTTTTCTCTTTGCGGGGTTGCATGCCGGCGATTTTGAGCAGCTGGTGGGGAGCCCGGAGTCGGTGCGGACGGCGGAAGATTGGGAGCACTTAAGCTTTTACAAGAGGCTCTATGAAAAAAGCCTTTCTTTGCCCTTAAGGGAGAAGGAGGCCATTCCCGCAATCTTTCATCTCATTTGGCTCGGTCCCGAACCCTATCCGAAGGCCTCTCTTGCACGCTTGCGCAAGTGGCAAAAGCTCCATCCGGGCTGGACGTTTTATTTCTGGTCGGATTGCTGCCGTCAGCCGCCTTTTCCGTCGTTGGCTCTCAGATCGGTGGTGGATTTTGAATGGGAGCTTCTCGGCTCTTCTTACGATGCAGCGGACACCTTAAAGGAGAAGGCCTTCCTTTTAGGGTTGGAGATTCTCTTAAAGGAGGGCGGGGTCGTCATCGATCACGACGTTGTGTTTAAACAGCCGCTCTCGGAATGGAGCCGGCGTCTGGATTTCTTTGGAATCTTAGAGCCTCCGGAGAGTTCTTACTTTAGCTCTTCGCTCTTTATCTCTTCCCACTTGCTTGCAGGCAGGCCGCGCCACCCCTTTTTTAAAGAGGCTGCTGCATGGTATCAAAGGGAGGGCGAGCTCTATGGGCGGTTTTTTCCCGGAGACGGACCCAAGGAGCGCGTCCAGCGCACCCGCCAGAGGATGTATGAGGCCATGCGCCATGGCGAGAAGGCGCTCGGAAGCAGGGAGAGTCGCGACTGCCTCTTTCCCGCGGGCTTGGTGACCCGGCACTTTAGGGAGGGGAGTTGGACTGCCTTTGAGACGATCCGGGAAGAGAGATTGAGAAAGAGCATTGACCAGCTGGATGGAAAAGTGAGTTTGGCGCAACTGCTCCTCTTCGGGGCCCTGTTTTTGATGGGAACCGTTTTTCTGGCAAGGAGGCGCAGATGAAGGTTTTTTTCTTCTTTTTTCTCATTGCCGCTCCCCTTCTGGCCTTTGATGACTTCGATCAGTGCATGGGGAAGGAGAGCGGGTTTTACCGCTATCTTCAAAAGCCTGAAGATCTTGCGTGTCTGACGCGGTTTAGGGAGATCTATGAGCGCAGCGAAGATCTGTTGGCGCATCCAAGCGGCGAGGGCAAAATCCCAAGGGTCGTCCATTTCATCTGGCTGGGCCCCCGCCCGTTTCCCTTGGAATCCGTAGAAAACGTCCGCACCTGGGTGGAGCTGCATCCCGATTGGACCTTCAAACTCTGGACGGATCGAGACCGGCATCTTCCTTGCGCACAGATGCAAAAAGTTCTGGTTGAGAGCTTTTCCTTTCATCTCTTGGAAAAGGAGTACCGATCCTCGAAAAATTGGGGAGAGAAGGCCGATATTTTGCGTTACGAAATCCTCTTTCGCGAAGGAGGGATCTATGTGGATCACGATGCGAACTGCCTCTGTTCTTTTCTTCCGCTTGCCGACTCCTTTGACCTCTTTTGCGGGCTTGAAGCCCCCCATCCCCTCTTGGCCGGACAAAATCTGACTTTAGGAAACGGTGTCATTGGAGCCAGATCGGGCCATCCTCTCATTGAAGAGACCTTAAAAAAAATCGCCTCGCGCTGGGAAAGGATCGGGCACGCTTTTCGGGGAGAAGACGGCTTTAACCGGACGGAGCGCGTCTTGAACCGCACCTATACCGCATTGACGGAGGCGGTCAAGGAGAATATCGGCAAGGGAGAGACGCGCGATCTCGTCTTGCCGGCGGCTTATTTTTTTGCCAAAGGCGGCATCCCTTCGCTCTACTCCCGCCACTTTTACAGAAACGCCTGGGCAGACGATGATCCGCAGGACGCTCTCCAAGGACACATGAAGAGAATTCATAAAATCGAGCAAAAAATAAAGAGAGTGCATATTCTTCTTGTTGCCATTTTAGGCATTCAACTGATTTGGCTGGGGTTTCGCCTGAAAAAAAGGAAAAAAGCATGAAGAAGATTCTCATTTTGCCCTTCTTATTTCTCATCCTTGCCCTTGGATGCGGCAAAGAGGAGATGAAACGCCCGGAGGGAACCGATTTTGAAGCTCTGATGGGAAAAGGACTCCCTCGTTGGGAATTTGTTCAGACAAAGGAGGATTTTGAAAATCTCGCCTTTTTTAAAGCGCTGTATGAGAAAAATATTGTGCATCTCTCTCTCTCTAAAGAGAGCTACAGGATTCCCAAGACCCTTCACTACATCTGGCTGGGGCCCAAGCCCTTCCCCTTAGAATCGGTCTCCTATGTCCGCAGCTGGCTCGGCAAGCATCCTAGCTGGACCGTCTACTTTTGGACCGACCGCGACCGTCCCTTGCCCCACCCCTCCATGAAGGCGCGCTCCATCAATGATCTGAACTGGGAGCTGGAAGCGCTTAAGAGCTGTTACGACAAATCGGACAATTGGGGAGAAAAGTCCGATATCTTGCGCCTGGAGATCCTCTCGCAAGAGGGCGGCATTTACGTCGATCACGACGTCAAGTGCCTTAGCGCTTTCGATCCGCTCAACTGCGCTTTTGATCTTTATTGCGGCATGGAGATGCCCTACAAGACAGCCCTTGAATCCTCCCTTTTCCCCACTAATAACATTGTCGCCGCACGCAAGAGCCATCCTCTTCTAACGCGGTGCAAAGAGTGGCTCATCGCCAATTGGGCGGCCATTGAACGCGCCTACCCCGGAACCGATCGCGACTCCGTGATCAACCGCGTCTCTCACCGCACCTTCTATGTCCTGGGCAAGCACATTAAAGAAGGCGCCAATCAGGAAGGGAACCGAGACATCGCCCTCCCTGCATTCTATTTCAACGCTCCCAAAGAGGAGTGGGGTCTTTTTGCCCAGCACAAGTATGCCGGAACCTGGTTTGAAAATGAGAGCAAGTTTGAAAAGACGACCCGCGAGCGGCTCATGCACCTGAGTAAAAAGAGCAATCAGATCCTCCGCTTGGGAGGGCTCCTCCTTGCTCTCAACCTCCTTGGCTTCGGCGCTCTCTTTGTCCTCATTTTTCGAAAGCGATGAACTGGAAAGAGCTGAACCGGCGCGGGCTTTTTCCCGGACCCGCAGAGACAGAAGAAGAGTTTTTCAAGCGCGTCGAGCGAGTAGGGCCTTCGGCTCAGTCCTTCCCTCACATCGAGACGCTCTTCGGCTGCGCACCCGATTGGGTTCCCTTAAGTTACAGCAACCGCGGGCTTGCCCCCTGGCAGGGAGCAGCCGTCTGGATCGAAGAGGGCAGCGCGCGGATTCAACTCAAAAAGGGGTTTCAAAAAGGGCGCTACTTAAGAATTTACTCTGAAAGCGAGGTTTTATCTCATGAACTTGTCCATTTAGTGCGGATGGCCTTCGATGAGCCCCGGTACGAAGAGATCTTTGCCTACCTCGCCTCCAAAAGCGCCTTCCGCCGCGCCTTCGGCCCCCTCTTTTGCAGGCCCGGGGAAGCCGCCCTCTTTTTCGCCCTTTCCTTTTTTCCTTTTTTAAGTTTTTTCTGGCCCACCCCCCTTTTCTTGGCCTTCCCAGGAATTTACCTCTTGTTTCTTCTTTGGCGCCTCTACAAGAGCAGAAAAAGACTGAACCGCTGCCTGGAGAACCTTGCTTCCATCGCTCCCCGCCCCCTTGTTCTTGCCGTCAGGCTCTCCGATGAAGAGGTTGCCCTTTTTGCGGCCCTCTCCGGCAAAGAGCTTCGCGCCTATATCGCCGGCAAAACCTCTTTCCGGTGGCGATTTTTGAAGGCAACTCTCTTAAATTTATAGACTTAAAGCTTAAGCTTCCGCCTTTTTGTTCTTAGTTCCGGCTTTGTAAAAAATTTTACAAACAAATAGTATTATGTTAAACTACATATGTTGAAAACTAAATTAAAACAATAAAAACAAATAAGATAATATGCCGGCACAAAGCGCTTCTCCAGCTACTTTAAGCCCATTAGAGCCCACCCTCCACTGGGGAGAGCTTTGCATTCCTTTTCGTCAGCTTGCGCCGGGGCTTCTGGAAAAGGTGCAAAACCTCATTACGAAACTAGGCATGCAAAAGATCCAGGCCATCCGGTTTTTCGATGCCGAAGATCATGCATTTCTTGTAGAAAAAACGGACGGAGAGGCTATAGGTTGGAGCCCTCTTCCGGAAGGGATCTCTCAAGACGCTCAGGAGATCAAAAAAATCCTAGAGCTTC
>Ga0156036_118_pt2 | contig 3210 bp, 4 predicted proteins | sample RifCSPlowO2_02_FD_107690 | JGI IMG/M metagenome (GOLD analysis project Ga0156036, IMG submission 107690) | Chlamydiae bacterium RIFCSPLOWO2_02_FULL_49_12
TGGTTGGAGTACTTCTGGTGGCTGTGGCGTATGGACTCTATAAGGCTTTATCAGGCTTAGCGAAATTCCTTTGGAACAATAAAATACCGATTGCGATAGTTGCCGGTTTAGTCTTGCTAGGATTAGGAACATTCGGATTCGGTCCTGCGGCAGTACTGATAGCTGCTTTGACAGCGAAACAATTAATTTTCTCCCTAGTCGTTTGTCTAGCAGTAAAATATGTATACTCGAAATTTAAGGAGCGAACGGAGGAAGGATCAGTCCTCGATAGAGTCATAGCCAACACAGATTCCTCTCTTACTTTGAATGCGTCTGATTATTCAGATAGTGATATCGAAAAAATTAAGCATTATGTTAAGAATAACAAAAATGACGATATGGAACATGATAAACATATTAATTTCTGCGGTAAGTTACTAGAATTGTCACGTTCACACGTAGATAGCAACGCTCCTAATTATAATATACTAAAATCGACATATTCACCCGTGAAATTCAAGAATAAGGAAGAAAAGAAAGAGTTTAAAGGGAATGTAAATCGACTCATCCTAAACCCTCCAGTGCCGCCACCAAATGTCGAGCATTCTTCCGGTGTGGGTAGCAGATGATAGCAAGGCAGCTGGCGGTCGTCTGATTGTTTGTCCCGGGGTGCGGGGGAGGCGGAGCCTCCGCACTCTCTTCTGAGAGCGTCTCTTGTTTTTAAAATGCACTGCATACGGCGTTCGGGTTCCCAAAGCCTGGCGACATCTCCTTTTATTGTAAAATTGAAAGTAGTCTCGAATCCCAGCCCTCGCCACTTTACGTTTTGATACTCGCGCAGGTATGCCTCTTTAATGACCTCCAGAACCTTTTCGCGAATACGTTTAGCTAAATATCATGCCAAACGGTTAGAAGAATTAGGATATCACGTACAGGTTGCCAAGATCGCTTAAAGACAACGGAAACATTCAAGACACCTTTAGGAGAAGGAAACTACGCATTTGCAAAAGATCGATGTCTTAGTGGTGGATTTCCACAGGTGGATTTCCTCGCAACGCAAACTGATCTGTCAGCATAAGTACAATGTATCGTGGCTTTTATTAAGCCAATCGATCGTTTGTCCGGTCGTGCAGGGAGGTTTTTAGATTCTTTAGATGCAATGGCCATAAGTCTCTCTCTTTAAATGGAGAAAAGACTAATAACATAATTTTTTTTTTGGAAGAAGAATAATTTATATTTTTGATCAAGAATCTGCCGTTTGAGATAGATTCTTGACACTCCAGATCTAGCACAATAGTTGCAAAGTCGTGTTAAATAATTCCATTATGATATTTACTATTTTCCTCTTTTTTTAAGCATCTTAAGAACATTGAGGACGCGATTCCAGGATAAATGCAGATTGAGTTCTTTTGACGCGGTTTCTATTTCTGTTATAGCATTTGGTGTGTTTAGGACGCTTGCCAATTGTTCTGCTTGGTCTTCCGTTGATGTATTACACCGCTTACGTAATGTATTACACCAGTTACGTAAATCATTAACTAGAGATGGACGTGTTGAAGGGGGGATATTGTTTGTAGTATTAGAATCGTCTAGTGGTGGGTGAGGTTGTGGAGAGCCGTTTAGCCCATCATTAGCCGCGTGCTCAGCAGCGGATCCTGGATTGCCGTCTGAGCTAAGTGTCTGAGAGTCTAGGTCATGCTGCTTAGCAACAAAGCTCACACCGCCAGACTTCTCTTTGTTAGTCGTAACCCACTCGGAAACAATCCGTTGAATCTTCTCCATTGCAACTTGTTGGGGATGGCTTAAGCGGCGAGTGTTTTGGTCTTTTGTTGAGGGGGAAGTGTTTGCTTTGTGAAATCCCTCCAAGTCAATCTGGTTGATATCCTTGATGAAAGTTTCATCCAAACCTGAGAGAAGCCCCTCTCGAAAAATTTGGGTTATCTCATCGATAGTTGTACTTTGAAGATCGTGAACCTCCTTGCCCGGCGAGCCGTCGTTGTTAAGGTAGCAGATTTTCCACCTCCCGCCCCATTTATCGCGGATGCCGGTGTTTTCTTGCGCCGCGGGGATGCTATCCGGAATGGGGTAGATACTCTGAATGGTACCCGGAACGGCAACTCCTCCGAAATTCGTATCGAGTGACATAATTTTTGCTTGTGTTACAATAGATTATTTATTAATACTTTAATTATATATGAAATTGTTGAAATATTTCAATAAGAATGTAATAAAAATAGGGTGTAAAAAGAATAAGATTGAAGAATAGGCTTCGGATGAAGAGGAGCAGGATTTGTGATCATTGAGGATAAGAGGGTTAAGTGAGGCGCGCGGCCTGTTTGAAGCGGGCTTTCTTTCGGCGTTTCGTCTCTTCTGTTCTTTATCCCGACTTTGCCGAGTTTATTCAATCCTGTCTGAAAAATTGCAAGAATCATATAATCAAAATCTTATTGAAAAGGCAAAAAAAAAGCAATTGCGAAGTAACGATTTGAAGTCAAGGGGGTTAGGTGTGAGCGAGAAGGGGGGCGAAAAGGAGAGGTTCCGTGCGATTTTACTCTTTGGAGCGCCGGGGGCGGGTAAGGGGACTCAAGCGAAGTTTCTCGCTCAGGCGGGGGGGCATGTCCATGTCTCGTCGGGAGAGCTCTTTCGGGGGCTGTCTGCGGATTCGTCCGAGGGGAGGCTTTTTTTAAGCTACGCGGAAAAAGGTCATCTGGTTCCCGATGAGGCGACGGTTAAAATTTGGTATGACTTTGTGCTGGGGCTGATTGCGACGCATCGCTTCCATCCAAAGAAGCAGTTCCTTATTCTCGACGGGATTCCCCGGACCGCTCTTCAGGTGGAGCTTCTCTCCGAATATGTCGATGTGGAGCGGCTCATTGTGTTGGAGGCAAGAGATCTTGAAGTCTTTGTCGGACGTTTGAAAAAACGCGCCCTGATTGAGAAGCGGTTCGATGACGCCGATGAAAAGGTGCTGCAAAAGCGCATGCAGGTCTATGAGAGGGAGACGGCCTCCTTGCTCCGCCTCTTCCCCCGGGAGCGGATTGTCCGGGTGGACGCAACAGAGGCGCCGATTCAGGTTCTTCGCGACATTCTGATCGCAGTGGCGGATCATTTGGTCGTTTCCTAGAAGAAAGTAAAATTTTTACTTATACCGAACGTACTTGAAAAATTGGAATTTCGGCTGCGCCCGGGGTTCGACGATCGCACGCCGCCGCATATGTCTCATATCGGGCT
>Ga0156036_103_pt1 | contig 2936 bp, 2 predicted proteins | sample RifCSPlowO2_02_FD_107690 | JGI IMG/M metagenome (GOLD analysis project Ga0156036, IMG submission 107690) | Chlamydiae bacterium RIFCSPLOWO2_02_FULL_49_12
CAATGACAACATCTCTTGTTCATGGCGCGTCAAAGCCCCTTTTTCCATGATGGAAAGCAAGAGCCGTTTGGAAGGGTCGGCAAGATCGATAACGTCAACTAAGGTACGCTCTCCGATGGTGATGATGCGATCAGAGCTTTCGTCATCTCGGATCAGATAGACGCCCTCCTTATTCCCGGGGCTTTTTCGAATATAGAGAAGAGAGCGGGCGTATCCCGGTACATTCTTATGCAGATAATGGATAGGCTCGGGGCTTTTTCTCCATGTCGAAATATAGGTCTCAGCAGCAGAGCGAAGCGCCGTCAGCTCATGAGGGGGAAGAGAGGAGTGGCCGGCGAACATTTTCTTCACAATCTCTTGATGAAGATCCGTAAGGGCCGCCCACAGCGATATCCCTAACCGCTTGGAGGCGCTTGCCGTATTGACTCCCACACAAATACTCTTCCAAACACCCTCTTGGTTGCACACAACTACTTCAAGCTGAGTATATTGGAAAAGTTTTTGCCACAAACTGACCTCTTCCCAGCGCCTGCATGCAAGAAATCCTTTCTGAGGGTCATGAGAGCGTGGGTCAAAGAGTCCTTCAATTGCCAAGCGCGTCATGGCCTTCCCACTGCTATTGGAAAGAGGGAGCGCTTGTTGATTCTCCAGAAACCGAGCTCTCAACTGAAGAGGATTAATATTATACGTCATAATTATTGCCTTTAATATACTATATTAATAAAAATACTGCATTATTGTAAATAATTAATTATTAATAACTTGATATATAAATAATTTTAAACTCGAGGATTGCCCTAATTCTTCTAAAATTATATGCTCCTTTCTTTTAAGAACTTTTCTTAACTTACTCAGATGGAAACACAACTTCCTGAATATCAAACTCATGAGGAGTATCAAAACCGCAGGCGCAAGCTCAATGAGATCAAAGAAGCAGGAATAGACCCCTACCCGCATAAATTTGAGCCTACGACGCGGATTGAACAGATCCTCGAAAAATATGAGAAGGAGGAAGTAGGCGACAGCGAAGCGGCTCTTTTGGGCAAAACTCCCTCTGCCCGGTTGGGGGGGAGGCTTATCCTCTTCCGCCCGATGGGAAAGAACGCCTTCGGACAGCTACAGGAAGAGAGTTCCCGTATTCAAATTCTCTTAAACCGCGACGCGACAAAGGTTGCAGGTCTTTCTGAAGAGAGCGGACTTGCTCCCTTGAAGTTCGTTGAAAAGATGATCGATCTGGGAGACTTGATCGGCGTTGAGGGCGCTCTCTTCCGGACGCATAAGGGAGAGCTGACTCTTTTTGTCAAAACCTTAACCCTGCTTTGCAAGACGCTCCTTCCTCTTCCCGACAAACACAGCGGCCTTGCAGACAAAGGCGTGCGCTACCGCAAGCGCTGGCTCGATCTTATCGTCCATCCGGAGGTGGCAAAGCAGCTGAAAATGCGCTCCTCTATTGTCCGGTTCGTCCGCACTTTCTTTGAAGAGCAGGGATTCCTCGAGGTTGAGACGCCCGTTCTTCACCATATTTACGGGGGTGCCGAGGCGCGCCCTTTTGTGACAGAGCTCCATGCACTTCACCAAACGATGTTCCTTAGGATCGCTCTTGAGATCTCCTTAAAAAAACTCATGATCGGAGGCTTGCATCATCGCCTCTTTGAAATGAGTAAAGTCTTTCGCAATGAAGGCATAGACAAGACGCACAATCCCGAATTTACCATGCTGGAGGCGTATGCTGCTTATCTGGATTACAACGATCTGATGGTCCTTGTGGAGAAACTCTTTGAAAAGCTCGCCCTTCGCTTCTTCAACTCAACCCAAATCACAATTAAACAGGAGACGAGCGATGCAGCGATAACGCTTGATCTCAAGACGCCCTGGAAGCGGCTTTCCATGAAGCAGAGCCTTCAGGAATACGCAGGGATCTGTTTTGATGATACAAGCGATGCTAAACTCAAAGAGATCTTAAGACAAAAGACAGCTGTTGATCCTAAGGAGATTGCAAAAGCATCAAGAGGGATGCTGATGGCGTTTTTATTTGAAGAGCTGGTCGAAGAAAAACTCCTTCAGCCCCATCACATCATCGACCATCCCATTGAAACCACGCCCTTTTGTAAGCCTCATCGCGATCCCCTCAAACGAAAAGAAGGCCTTGTCGAACGTTTTGAGAGCTTCGTTTTAGCCCGCGAGATGTGCAACGCCTACACGGAACTTAATGATCCTCTGCTTCAACGCGAGCTTTTTGAACATCAGGCGCGTGAGCGCGAGGCCGGCAAGGAAGAGGCGCATCCTCTCGATGAAGAGTTTTTGGAAGCCATCTGTCAGGGAATGCCTCCCACAGGAGGGCTTGGAATCGGGATCGACCGCCTGGTCATGCTCTTTACAGACGCGTCCTCCATTCGCGATGTGATCGCCTTTCCCCTGATGAAACCTGAATCAGAATGAGCGTTTCAGCCTCGGCCCTTTGGGTGTATCTTCCACAACATACCCTTTGCTCAAAATAAAGGCGCGGAGGCGGTCTGCCTCTTTCCACTCTCCCTTCTCTCGGGCAGCGGACCGTTTGTGAAGCGCTTCTTGAACCTCCAAGGAAGCTGTGGCCTCGCGTGCATGAAGAGGAAGGACAGCGAGCACCTGATCGATTTTTTCAAGAAAATCCAAAACCGCTTGACCCTCCTCTCTTCCCACCTTTTTTTGATCGGCGAGGATATTGACCTCGCGCACCAAATCAAAAAGCGAAGCTAGCGCTTGAGAAATGTTGAGATCATCGGCGAGATGGCTTGAAAAGTCTAAGACCGCCCGGTCTAAGAGGAGCTTGCATAAGCCGTAAGTTTTAGCGTCATCCAGCGCGCGCAGACGGATAATAAAATCTCTTAACCGCTCTAAAGCATGACGGGTCCCGTCCAGCCCTTCAAAGGTAAAGTTGAGCTGGGTGCGATAGTGGA
>Ga0156036_132_pt2 | contig 2069 bp, 3 predicted proteins | sample RifCSPlowO2_02_FD_107690 | JGI IMG/M metagenome (GOLD analysis project Ga0156036, IMG submission 107690) | Chlamydiae bacterium RIFCSPLOWO2_02_FULL_49_12
TTTGATCGCTTCCGGACGCGTCCCCACCACCAGAACCACAGGACGGGGGCACTCTTGCGCGTACGCAAAGCCGCTCACAAGAAAAAACAGCGCCGCCAACAGAGTTGCCATCTTCATCAAGAGAATACTATAGCTCGACTTTGTACATTTTTTTGCCGAGCAGATCCATAGGAAGCGCCGGGCAGATTTTTTTTTACATCCTATAGCCGGAAGAGCCTATGGATGCGAAAAAAAAAGCCAGCAAAACATGTACACTGTCGAGTATAGGTGACAGACAGAATATCGCTGCAGGAAAAAATTTGCCAAAAAAAATCTTTTCACTTTTGAAAGGAGCGGCACTTTCTCTCCGGCCCAAAAGCCGGAGTTTCCGTGCCGTCAATAGGATGAAAAAACCACTAGGCGCCATTTGGCTTTTTCCTCTCTTTATTTTGCTCTCCTCATACGCCTATGCCACCAGCAAGATCCACACTTTTCTGCTCTATCCCAATTCTGTCTTTGTGGAAACCGGCACCCTCTACGGAGACGGCGTCCAGAACGCCCTTCTGGACGCTTAAGCATTGTTGATCGCGGACATCGTTGGGGTGAATGGGACAAAGAGGGTGGTCTCTTTCGAGGTGAACGTATTTAAAGAGCTCATCACACCGCTCTTTTGGTTAAAATGTCATCGGCCTCGATGTAGACGCCAAAATCAAGTTCTGATTCGAAGATGATTCTTGGCTTTTGGTAATAAATGTAGCCATGAGCAATGTAGGTATCCAAGCGTTTTTTGATTAAGCGGGGATATTTTTGCTCCGAAAAAGGAAGGTCTGCATTGATCCCAAAGGCAATGATGGGGCGCGAAGAAAATTCATGAACACTTGCAATAGTGACTTCCAGAAGATCGAAATAATCGGCTGTGGCAAAGACAACCCAAGCCTCCTTTGGCGGCACACTCTCTTCTGTGGCATGTAAGCCAATGTTCATCATGAGTAAGAAACAGATAAGATACTTCATTTGAGATTCTCCTTAGCTCGACTTTGCAACTTTTTGGGCCCGAAGGCCTCGAGATATTTGCTCTCTGGGGAGTTATTTAAACCAGGAAGGGGTTAAAAACCCCTTCCTGGTTTAAATAATCTCCCAGTTCGACCACAGGTCGAACGTCCGAGAGCAAATAGACGAGGCAGGCGGGCTCAAAAAGTTGCAAAGTCGAGCTTAGAGCAGACGATTTACAAGTGTGAGATTAAATAAGACGCCTTCGCGTACATGAAAGGGCAGTGTCGTATCTTGAGCCATCTTCTGCCAGATCTGTATAGAGTCGCATTGTCCCAGACGCATTCCTTCCGGAGCAAGGAGTTTTTCAAGACCGGCTGTTAGCCAAAACAGTTTTTCAACGGCAAAGCGACTTGGATGGCCCTTCCTAAGGGGCAGTGAGAAGGGTCGGAGCTCTTAAGGAGCGCTTCGTAAAGACGCACGGCCTCGAGGAGGGAAAAGCTCTTCTTGCCGCCGCGGGCAAGGCGGGAGGCGAGGGCTGCCAGCTTGCGCTCTCTCTCAATTCCCGAAGGGCGGAGCTCTTGGGCAAGGTCGAGCAGAAGATCCTTGAGCTCTTCCTCCTTGAGAAAAGAAGGGAAGGCCTCGACGAGAAGGGCCGTCTCACCTGCCGCTCGCACCTCAAAGCCCGCCTTTTCTAAAAGGGGGGCCTGCAGAGAAAATAGCTCCATCTCCGCCTTTGTGCAAGTGAGGGTCAAGGGCAAAAGGAGGGCTTGGCTCTCGACTTTTTTCTCAGAAGCGGCGAGGGTTTCGAAGAGAATGCGGGCGCGGGCGGCGAGAAGATCGACGATGAGAAGGTCGTTTTCTTCATGGGAAGATGCCGTCTTCTTGAGGAGGAGGTAGGCGTTTACAGTCCCGAGGGGCTCGCACTCCCGAAAGGGAAGATCCAAGAGCAGCTCCGGCGGCGCCTCTTCTTTAAATCTCAGCCCTTGCTGCGTGACGCTAAAGGCTGCGGCAGAAGAAAAAAAGAGGGGAGCAAAGGCTCTCTCTTGGGCAAGCGGCGCAGGGGAGAGGCTCTCTATGACGGCTGTTCGCATCCTCTC
>Ga0156036_148_pt1 | contig 1974 bp, 3 predicted proteins | sample RifCSPlowO2_02_FD_107690 | JGI IMG/M metagenome (GOLD analysis project Ga0156036, IMG submission 107690) | Chlamydiae bacterium RIFCSPLOWO2_02_FULL_49_12
CCTCTTTCCTCGCCGCAGAGGATCTTCTCGTCATGCTCTACGAAAGCTACCTTCAAGCGGGAGAAGGAGCCAAAGCTGCTCAGATGCTCGAGCACCTCAAGACGCACTTTCCCAAAACCCAAGAAAAGCTTGTCCTCTCAACGGCACTAAAACAGGCAGACTTTGCCACTCTTGAAAGATCGTCCGATCCCGCGGTACAAGACCTCCTGACGCAGTATGACGGAGAGAAAAAGTCGGTCAAGCAGGCGCAAACCCTAAATGCTTTGCTGCCCGGCGCCGGCTACGCCTATCTGGGACAAAAACAGTCTGCCGTCACAGCCTTCTTTCTCAACGGCCTCTTTATTGCCGCCGCCTACCATTTTTTTCACAAGGGACATCTTGCCGCGGGAATTGTCACATCGGGCTTTGAGATGGGCTGGTACATTGGAGGCGTCAACGGGGCCAAAGAGGCGGCAACTCTTTACAACGAGCGTATCTGGGAGCGGCAGGCGACCCCTCTCATGAACCGGCAAGGTCTCTTTCCCGTCTTTCTTTTGCACTATGGCTTTTAGATCTTTTCTGCTTCTCTCTCTTTTGATCTTCGGAGCTCTAGAAGCGCGTCCCGGCTTCATCGAGCCTTGGGGTAAAGATTCAACCCTCTCCCTTGCTCCACAAGAAAAGGAAAAGCCCAAACTCTCTCTTGTTGCCAAGGGGGCTGAGAAAATCATCTGGTTCCATCAGGCGATCCTCTCTCCGGTCGACGGCCCCCGCAGCCACTTTCGTCCAACCTCCTCTCAGTACATGAAGCTGGCTATCTATCGATGGGGCTTTTTTAAAGGGTACATCAAGGGATGCGACCGTTTGCTTCGAGAAAATAGCGACACGTGGCACTATCGTGAGATTGAGATTGAAGGCAAGGTGTACAAATGGGATCCGGTAAGGTAAAGATGTCAAACGGAAGCTGTTCTCTTTTTCCCCCTAAGGGTAAAGTGGAGAGGAACGCCGGTGAAATGATAGAAAGAGCGGAACTGGCGGGTCAGATACTTCTTATAGCTCCCCTCCATGAGGCGGGGATGGTTGACAAAGAGGACAAAGCGCGGCGGGTGGCTGGCAACCTGGGCCATATAGTAGATGCGAAGGCGCTTGCCGCCGATCATGGGAGGGTGGCACCGTTCTAAGCTCTTTTCTAAAAAGCGGTTGAGCTCTCCGGTGGAGATGCGGTGGGTTAGGAAGGAGCAGACCGCTTTGATCGAGGGAAAGAGCAGGTCGACATTCCTTCCCGTCTTCGCCGAGATCATGAAGGAGGGGCAGTGCTCCAGGAAGGGAATCTCTTCCCGGACGCTCTTTAAACAGTGTTCCATCCGAAACCCTTTAACTTCGTCCCACTTGTTAAAGAGAAGAAGGCAGCCTTTTCCCATCTCTTCAATCTCTTGAGCCATGCGCATCTCCTGCTTTGTCATCCCTTCGCGCGCATCCAGAAGGAGAAGGCAGATGTCAGCTCCTTTGATGGCCTCTTTCGTGCGGATCGCCGCGAACTTGTCGACCACTTCATGCTCGGCTTTCTTCTTACGAATTCCCGCAGTGTCAATGAAGCTATAGAGCTGGCCCTCTCTGATGACGCGCTCCTCGACGGCATCGCGCGTCGTCCCGGGAGAAGAAGAGACAACGGAGCGTTCCTCATTGACAAGGCGGTTGAGAAGAGTCGATTTGCCGACGTTGGGCCGTCCGACAAGGGCAACGCGGATCCCCCGCTCTGCGCTCTCTTCTTCTCGAAAAGCAATGCCCTCAAAAGCCTCTTCAAGCAGTTCTGCGATCTGAAACCCTTGCACTGCAGAAATTGCAATGACCGAAGAAATTCCCAGAGAGTAAAACTCGCCCACGGAGGGCTCGTCGCTGCTTTCATCGACTTTATTGACGGCAAGAATCAAGCGCTTTTTCGTCCGCAGAAGACGCGCTGACACCTCCCGGTCCAGAGCCGTCACGCCGGAGCGGACA
>Ga0156036_157_pt1 | contig 1630 bp, 3 predicted proteins | sample RifCSPlowO2_02_FD_107690 | JGI IMG/M metagenome (GOLD analysis project Ga0156036, IMG submission 107690) | Chlamydiae bacterium RIFCSPLOWO2_02_FULL_49_12
ATCGGTTTTAGGCCAGCGCGAAAGCTCTCGCGGTTGACCTATCGTAAGTGGGTCAATATTAAATTAATATGAACCCACTTACGATAGGTCAACCCCGAGGCTTTGGCGCGGCCTAAAACCGATTCTTGAATCAACTTGTGTATAGGGTGGAAAGAGAAAGAGATCTTACTCCAAGGAGGATGTGTTATGGCTAAAGAGTGGAATAAAGAGCAAAAGGCGAAAATCTTTGCACGGGCATGGAAAGATGAGACCTACAGAAGAAAATTGCTCACCAATCCCATTGAGGCGCTCAAAGAATTTGGAGTACAAATCCCTACAGGCTGGAATGTGAAGGTCATCGAAGAGCCTGCAAAGACCTTCTATTTTGTCCTGCCGCCGGCTCCTGCCAATGCCAGAAATCTTACAGAACAAGAGCTCACGAACATCGCCGCAGCCGCCCATAAGGGACACCATGGCATGTATACCAAATGAACTGGAAAAATTAGCGGCGGCAGCAGGAACCATTCAGCACTTCTCTGATGCTTGCTTAAGAGTGATCAACAAAAAAAACTCCGCTTGGCTTATCCGGAGTCGATGAGGAGAGTGACGGGGCCGTCGTTAATGAGGTGGACCTGCATGAGGGCGCCGAAGCGGCCCGTCTGGACGGAAGGGATCTTTTCTTTGACTTCAGAGACAAACTTTTCATAGAAAGGCCGGGCGATCTCAAGGGGAGCGGCGGCAAAGAAGTCGGGACGGCGCCCTGAGCTGCAGTTGGCATAAAGGGTGAACTGGGAGATGATAAGCACTCCCCCGTCACTCTCTTCTACAGAGAGATTCATCTTGCCGCTTTCGTCATTAAAGATCCTTAAAGTACAGAGTTTGTGGGCGAGGTAGCGCGTCTTTTCTATCTTGTCGTCTTTGTGGATGCCGAGAAAGACAAGCAGGCCTTTATCGATGGAGCCGACAACTTGGGCATCGACGGTGACGGAGGCTTGGCTCACGCGCTGGACGAGAAGTCTCATGCGAGGCGCTCTCTTAAGGCGGCAAGCTCTTCTTTAAGCGCCTTGGGGAAGCGCTCTTCAAAGCGCTTGAAATACTCTTCGAGCTCATCAACTTCCCGTAGCCACTCCTCTTTATTGACGGCAAAAAGTTCGGAAAGTTTTTCTTTGGAAATGTCAAGTGAAGTCAAGTCCAGCGCCTCTTCCCCAGGCACATATCCGACGGGAGTCTTGAGAGCGTTTTCGTAGCCCTCGCATCTTTGAACAACCCACTTTAAAAGACGGATATTGTCTCCGTACCCGGGCCAGAGAAAGCTGCCGTCGGAAGCTCTTCTAAACCAATTGACGGAGAAGATCTTGGGGAGCTTATCGGGATCGCCGGCCGCTCCGATCTTTATCCAATGAGCAAAGTAATCTCCCATGTTGTAACCGCAAAAGGGAAGCATGGCAAAAGGATCGTGGCGCAACACTCCGACCTCTCCCTTTGCGGCAGCAGTGCGCTCGGAGGAGAGAGCGGCGCCGAAAAGGACGCCGTGGTTCCAACTCAAGGACTGGACGACGAGCGGAAGAGTAGCAGGGCGGCGCCCTCCAAAGAGAATGGCGGAGAGAGGAACCCCCTCGGGGCTATCCCAGAGGGGATCGACGATGGGGCA